>HHCFC01400__coassemble_1162_pt1 | contig 94541 bp, 80 predicted proteins | sample HHCFC01400__metabat2_high_PE_024 | metagenome-assembled genome bin HHCFC01400
CCAAAATCGCGCCGAACATGGTGAATCCCCCTTTTCTTCTTCTCTGGAATCTTACTATACTATACTTTTCACCTTTTTTCCAGTTTTTATCTTTCTTTTGCTTGCATTTTTTCCACTAAAAATGTAGAAATTTATAGCTGGATTCTTGACAAGGAGGAAAAAGTACCCTAGCATAAAGAAGGAGGGCAGACAGCCCTCTGGAAAGGATAAATGACATGGAACTTTTAAAGCTGGAACACCTCGCCTGGGATCTGCCCGACGGGGCGGGAATCATAAAGGACATCGATCTCTCCGTGCAGGACGGCAGGCTGATTGTAGTCACCGGCCCGAACGGCGGAGGAAAAACCACGCTGGCCAAGCTGATCGCCGGAATCGAAAAGCCTTCCTCCGGCCATCTGTTCTTTGACGGCCGGGAAATCACCGACATGGATATCACGGAGCGGGCAAAGCTGGGAATTGCCTATGCTTTCCAGCAGCCGGTCCGCTTCAAAGGGCTGACCGTCCGCGACATGCTCGAACTTGCCTCCGGCCGGGAGCTGGATGACGCCCATCTGTGCGACCTTCTCGGAAAAGTCGGCCTGTGCGCCAACGAGTATGTGGATCGCGAGCTCAACGCAAGCTTATCCGGCGGAGAGATCAAGCGCATCGAGATTGCTTCCGTGCTGGCACGCCGCGCCAGACTCTCCATTTTCGATGAGCCTGAAGCTGGAATCGACCTGTGGAGCTTTGCCCGTCTGGTTGAAACCTTTGAGGAGGTCCGCCGCCAGAAAGCAGGCACCCTGCTGATCATTTCCCATCAGGAGCGGATCCTAAGCATTGCGGATGATATTATTGTAATCGCGGACGGCTATGTGCGTTCCGCCGGCCCCAGAGAAGAAATTCTTCCCACCCTGCTGGCCGACGAGAAATCACCCCGCTGCCCGCTTGGAAAGGAGAGTGCGCGCGTATGAACAAAATCACAGAATCCCTGCTTCGCGCCGTTTCCGAATTCGGCGGCTCCTTTCAGGGCGCCTACAATGTGCGCGAGGACGGTGAGTGTGCCGGCCGCCAGTCAAGTGAGCATATCAAAATCGAGTCCAAAAAGGAAGGCCCCGGCCTTGTGATCCATGTGCTGCCCGGCACAAAAGGGGAAACGGTCTACATCCCGGCCTGCGTCACCCACGGCGGCATTGACGATCTGGTTTACAACGACTTCTATATCGGAGAAGGCGCGGATGTTCTGGTTATCGCGGGCTGCGGCGTGCACAACGAGGAAAACACGGAGGCCCGCCACAACGGCATCCATCGTTTCTTTCTGGAAAAAGGCGCGCGCGTTGTCTACCGGGAAAAGCATCTCGGTACCGGCAAAGGCGCGGGCGCACGCCGGATCGATCCGGTGACGGACATTACCATGGCGGAAAATTCCTACCTGGAAATGGACACCGTACAGCTCGGCGGAGTGGACAGCACCATGCGCAAAACAACCGCCGTACTGGCCGCCGGAGCACGCCTTGTTGTGCGTGAACGTCTGATGACCACCGGCAGCGAATGGGCCAGAAGCGACTTCGACGTCACGCTGGAGGGCGAGGATTCCGGTGTGGATCTGATCTCCCGTTCCGTGGCGCGCGGCAATTCCCGGCAGGAATTCAATTCCTGCCTGCGCGGCAAAAACCGGTGCAGCGGCCACTCGGAATGCGATGCTATTCTGGCGGAATCGGGAAGTGTCATTGCCTCCCCGTCACTGGAAGCCGCCCACGTTGACGCTGCCCTCATCCACGAGGCTGCTATCGGCAAAATCGCCGGCGAACAGATCCTCAAACTGCGCACACTTGGTCTGACACAGCAGGAAGCAGAGGAACGCATCATCCAGGGATTCCTGCGATAACAAAATAGCAAAGTAAAAAAGAACCGGCGGGAAAAATTTTCCCGCCGGTTCTTCTGTTTAGGCAAATCCTCCGGCGCAAACGCGCCCCTGAGAATTTTCTTTTATTTCACCATGCTGGCAACTTCGTCAGCGAAGTTGTCCTCACGCTTCTCAAGACCCTCGCCCTTCTCAAAGCGGACATACTCGGCGATCTGGATGGAACCGCCCAGCTCCTTGGCGACGGAATCCGTGTACTGCTGGATGGAGAGCTTGCTGTCCTTGACATACTCCTGCTCCACCAGGCAGACTTCCTTGAAATACTTCTTGATCTTGCCGTCGACCATCTTCTCGATGACGTTGGCGGGCTTGCCGCTGGTGGAAGCCTGCTCGGTCGCGATCTTGCGCTCGTGCTCGATCACGTCGGCCGGAACCACGCTGCTGTTGAGGTAGAGCGGGTTGACAGCGGCGATCTGCATCGCGATGTTCTTCGCATACTCCTGGAATTCAGCCTTCGCGGCAATCTCCGCGGAGGTGTCGAAGCGCACCAGAACGGCAATCTTGCCGCCCATGTGGATATAGGCGGTGACAGCGCCCTCATAGCGCTGGAAGCGGCGGATCTTGATGTTCTCACCGATGGTCAGAACCTTCTCCTTGCGCAGATCCTCCACGCTGACGGACTGGCCGGCAGCCTGAGCCGCGAGAAGCGCGTCCATATCAGCCGGGTTCACAGAGGCAACCGTCTCCGCAACCGTCTTGACAAAAGCCTGGAAATCAGCGTTCTTGGCCACGAAGTCGGTCTCCGCGTTCACCTCAATGGCAACGCCCACGTTTCCGTCAACATAAGCATAAGCCATACCCTCGGCAGCGATGCGGCCAGCCTTCTTGGTAGCGGCAGCAAGGCCCTTTTCGCGCAGATAGTCCACTGCGGCGTCCATGTCGCCGTTGGAAGCGGTCAGTGCCTTTTTGCAATCCATCATGCCGCAGCCGGTCTTCTCACGCAGGGCCGCGACGTCCTTTGCTGTAAATGCCATGTTAATTCCTCCAATTTATCAGTCTATAACCAAGCACAGCACGCCAGGGATGCTGGCGTGCCGTGCCGTACCTTCGTTTTGGTTGCGCTTATTCGGCGGCAGCCTCGTCGGTCTCATTCTCCTTGGCCTCCGCCTCAACGGCGCCCATCTGGCCTTCCTTGCCCTCGACAATTGCGTTGGCAATCGTGCCGGAGATCAGCTTGACAGCGCGGATAGCGTCGTCGTTGCCCGGGATAACATAATCGATCTCGTCCGGATCGCAGTTGGTGTCGACGATAGCGACGATCGGGATACCCAGCTTCTTGGCCTCAGCCACAGCAATGCGCTCCTTGCGGGGATCCACGATGAACAGAGCGCCGGGGAGCTGCTTCATCTCCTTGATGCCGCCCAGGAACTTCTCGAGCTTCTCGATCTCGAGATTCAGCTTGACGACTTCCTTCTTCGGGAGCATATCAAACGTGCCGTCGGACTCCATGGTCTTGAGCTGGTTCAGACGGTCGATGCGGCGGCGGATGGTGCGGAAGTTGGTGAGCATACCGCCGAGCCAGCGGGCGTTCACATAGTAGGCACCGGCGCGCTGCGCCTCGTCACGAACGGAATCCTGAGCCTGCTTCTTCGTGCCGACAAACAGGACGCTCTTGCCCTCCATGGAGAGCTGACGCACAAAATTGTAAGCGTCTTCGAGCTTGCGCACGGTCTTCTGCAGATCGATGATGTAGATACCGTTGCGCTCAGTGAAGATGTACTCCGCCATCTTCGGGTTCCATCTTCTGGTCTGGTGGCCGAAATGGACGCCGGCTTCCAGAAGCTGCTTCATAGATACTACTGCCATTTTTTATTCCTCCTTGGTTGTTCCTCCGCCGCTCCTCCTGTTGGCGCAGAACCCTTGCGGGCACCGGTTCGCCGGGGGCGGCGTGTGTTTTGCGCGAACTATTATAGCATAAAGGTTTTGGGATTGCAAGAAACAAACTACCCTATTTTGCTCAAATTTCCCCCTTTTTTTCCGTCAGACGTCACAAGAGACGGCGCGAATCTCTTCTGTTGTCTACTCGTCTCCGAACAAAATGGACAACAGACCCCTTTTGCGCCGGACACGAACTCTTTCCTGATAATTGACCAGGATCGTATCCTCACCCACCACCTGGATATCCGGCCAGCGGATCACGATGTCCTCCTCCCGTCCCAGCAGGCCGAACAGCTTTGGCCTGCCGTACACCACGATTGACGTCAGACGGGCGCTTTCGATGTCCATTTCCGCATCGCAGACCGATCCGATTCTTGTCCCGTCCTTCACACTGATCACTTCCTTGCGGCGCAGCTCCGCGATTCTGCATGTCATACAGCCTTCCTCCTTTTCCTCCATACTCTTTTCCTTATATATTCATCCGCCCGCGCTTTTTTGCCTGCTTCTAATTTTTCCCTTTTTGTATGCGGCCGGAAAAAAGCGGCAATACTGAAAAGGAAGAAGGGGGAAACGGCCATGTATAATAAAGTGGAAATCTGCGGGGTCAACACCTCCCGTCTCAAAGTGCTGACGGAGGCGGAAAAAAGAACCCTGCTGCAAAAAATCCGTCACGGAACGCCGGCTGAACGTGAGCAGGCCCGTGAGGAAATGATTAACGGCAACCTCAAGCTGGTGCTGAGTGTGATCCAGCGCTTTACCAACCGGGGCGAAAACCTCGACGATCTGTTCCAGGTAGGCTGTATCGGCCTGATGAAGGCCATCGATAATTTCAATCCGGATTTGCAGGTGAAATTTTCCACCTACGGCGTTCCCATGATCATCGGGGAAATCCGGCGCTACCTGCGGGACAACAACAGCATCCGCGTCAGCCGTTCCCTGCGCGATACGGCCTATAAAGCGATGCAGGTCAAGGAGAAGCTGCAATCACGTGACAACCGGGAGCCTACGATCGAACAGATCGCCAAGGAGCTGGATCTGCCCCGTGAGGACGTGGTGCTCGCTCTGGAATCCATTGTTGAGCCTGTTTCCCTTTATGAGCCTGTATTCAACGATGGCGGCGATACCATTTATGTGATGGATCAGGTGGGAGACAACCGCGGAGGTGACAGCGACTGGCTGGAGGAGATCGCTCTGCGGGAAGCGATTAACGATCTCAACGATCGGGAAAAGAAAATTCTGACCATGCGCTTTTTCCAGGGAAAAACGCAGATGGAGGTTGCTTCGGAAATCCACATCAGCCAGGCGCAGGTGTCGCGTTTGGAAAAAGGTGCGCTGGAAAAAATCAAACGGGAGCTGTGAAACAAAAGAAGCCCTTGCACTTTTCTGTATAATCCGATATACTGAGAAAGGTTTGTTGGTTATTTTTTCCTTTCTCCCCGCTGATATTCCTCTTTTTTCTGATAATTTTAGCAATCCTGTCGGAAAATCACGCGGCGAAAGGAGGTAAGGAAGCAGCCGGCTGCCATTCCAGATCAAGGAGGTGGAGACAGATGGAGCTACAGATCCCGGCACAAGCTGAAGAAGCGCTGCAAACACTGCAGCGCGCAGGCTTTGAAGCATATCTGGTGGGTGGGTGTGTGCGCGACAGCCTTCTGGGGCTTACCCCGCACGACTGGGATATTACCACCTCCGCCCTGCCGGAGGAGACCGCCCGTCTCTTTTCTTCTCTCCCCCTCGTCCGCCAGGGAGAAAAACACGGGACCATTCTGGTCCTCTTTCCCGGCCTTCCGCTGGAAATCACCACCTTCCGGGTGGATGGCCCATACGCCGACCACCGCCGGCCGGAAGCTGTACACTTCTCCAGAAGCCTGCGGGAAGATTTGGCAAGACGCGATTTTACCATCAACGCGATGGCATGGAACCGGGAATTAATTGATCTTTTTGATGGTGAGCGCGATCTGTCTCTGCGCCGGATCCGCTGTGTGGGGCCGCCTAAGGATCGATTCGAGGAGGACAGCCTGCGGATTCTGCGGGCGCTTCGCTTTGCCTCCTGCCTCTCTTTTTCTCTTGAGGAAACAACCGCCGCCGCTGTTCTGGAGTGCCGCGATCTGCTTGGAAACATTGCAGCGGAACGAATCGGAGAGGAATTTATCCGGCTGCTCTGCGGCAGAGACGCTCCGGACATTCTTCGCCGGTACCATCCAGTGTTTGAAGTCTTTCTGCCGGAGCTCGCCCCATTGGCCGGGCTGGATCAGCACAGTCCATACCATCAATACGACGTCTGGGAGCATACGCTTCACGCTCTGGAACATACAGCGAACGATCCTGAGCTGCGGCTGGCCGTTCTGCTGCACGATATCGGGAAACCTTTGTGCAAAAGTGTTGATGCCAACGGCGGCTGCCATTTTCGGGGCCATCAGGAAGCGGGAGCCGCGATTGCGAAGCGCGTCTGCGAGCGCCTGCGGCTGAGCCGTCAGACGACGGAGCATGTATCATCTCTGGTGCGCTATCATGATTTTTCCGTTGCCTGCGGGGAAGCCAATGTCCGCCGCTGGCTCAACCGGCTGGGCGTACCGCTTTACCGAAAGCTGCTGGAAGTCAACCGCGCGGACACGCTGGCGCACGCCTCCCCCGCCTTCCGCCGTCTCCCCATTCTGGATCAGGCGGAGGAGGATCTGGAACGCATCGAACGCGAAGGGCAGTGCTGGTCCCTCGACCAGCTGGCCGTCAACGGACGCGATCTTGCCGCCTACGCGCAGGGCCCCGCTTTGGGGAAGCTGCTGCACCGCCTGCTTGACGCGGTGATTGACGGAGATTGCCCCAACGACCATGATGCGCTGATAGCTCTCGCCGTCCGGCTTGCTTCTCAACTGTCCGGCTGAGCATCCGGCACAGGCCGTGCAAACGCAAGGTTTTTTGCCGCCGGATTTTTATATACCAAATTTTGGAGGAGGAACTTATCCATGTGGGCATATGAAAGCAATTTTTATCAGATTTATCCGCTTGGCTTCTGCGGCGCGCCGAAAGACAACGATGGCAGCTCCGCACCGGCAGAGCCTGGTCTTTCACGTTTTGCGGAGTGGATCCCGCACCTGCTCAATCTGGGTATGAACGCGGTTTATTTCTGCCCCATCTTCGAGAGCGATCGCCATGGCTACGATACGCGCGATTACCGCGTAATCGACCGCCGCCTGGGCACCAACGAAAGCTTTGCCGCCCTGTGCGCCAAGCTGCATAAGAACGGCATCCGCGTTGTGCTCGACGGCGTGTTCAACCATGTGGGGCGCGGCTTCTGGGCCTTCCAGGATGTGCTGAAAAACCGGGAATCCTCCCCCTACCGGGACTGGTTCCATATCAACTTCGGCGGGAACAACGGCTATAATGACGGCCTTTGGTACGAGGGCTGGGAAGGGCATTTTGAGCTTGTCAAGCTGAACCTGAACAATGAGGATGTGGTGCGCCACATTTTCTCCTGCATTGAAGGCTGGGTGCGTGAATTTGACATTGACGGCCTGCGTCTCGATGTGGCCTACTGCCTCGATCGCGGTTTCCTTTCCCGCCTGCGCTCCTTCTGCGACGGCCTGAAAAAGGATTTCTTCCTGGTGGGAGAAATGATTGGCGGCGATTACAACCAGATTATGAACGACGGCATGTGCCACAGCGCTACAAACTACGAATGCCGCAAGGGCCTGTATTCCAGCCTGAACTCGATGAACCTGTTTGAAATCGGCCATTCGCTTCAGCGTCAGTTTGGAAAGGAGCAATGGTGCCTCTATCGCGGCAAGCATCTTCTGAGCTTTGTTGACAACCACGACGTGACCCGCGCGGCCACCATTCTGACACAGAAAGAGCACCTTCCTCCCCTTTATGCGCTGCTGTTCGGCATGCCCGGGATTCCCTGCGTCTACTACGGCAGCGAGTGGGGCGCTCAGGGCCGCAAGGAGGATGGCGACGACGCGCTGCGCCCCTGCTTTGACGCTCCGCAGGAAAATGAACTGACAGAATGGATCGGCAAGCTTGCCGGAGCACGGACCGGCAGCAAAGCTTTGTGCAACGGTGATTTCACCATCCTCGTTATGACAAACCGCCAGCTGATCTTTGAGCGCTCCTGCGACGGCGAGCGCGTTCTGGTGGCGGTGAACGCGGACAGTGCGCCATATACAGCGCACTTTAACGCAAACGCCGGACGCGCGGTCGACCTCATTTCCGGCAAAGCGCATGATTTTGGCGGCGGAAGCGAGCTGCCGCCCTACAGCGCCTATTTCTGGCTGACGGAATAAGGCGCTTTCTGTCAGGAATTTCCGCCGCCTTTCTCTCCTGTTATTCACGAATTATTCACAATTCGGTGATAGGATAGAAATAGTCCGGAGGAAAGTATCTTCCGGAATTCTGATGAAAAGGAGAGAAGCTGCGATCCATGCTTCCATTAAAGCAATCCGATGAATTTTTCGCCTGCATCTCCGACCTGATTGGTACACCCGAGGTGTTATCCATGGACAGTGTGCCGCAGCATGTCGAAGATATCAGCTGCCTGTTCCATTCCATCTTTGTCGCATATCTGAGCTTTCGGATGTGCCGCTTTTTCCACCTGGATTTTACGGCGGCGGCACGCGGCGGCCTGCTTCACGATCTGTTCCTGTATGACTGGCGTGTAAAGGGAAGCCACAGCGGCCTGCACGGCTTCACCCACCCGCAGGCGGCTCTGCGCAACGCTTCCCAGCTGTGTGAGCTCAGCGACATGGAAAAGGATATTATCGCCAAGCACATGTGGCCGCTCACGCTTCGCAGCTATCCCCGCTACCGGGAATCGCTTGTGGTCAGCACCGCAGACAAAATCTGTGCCGTGGCGGAATTTTTCCACCTCTATCACGCCATGCATATGGAATCCCGTCTAAGCCGGGCGGTGCACCTGTTCCGGCCCGGTTCTGAACTGCGTGAGGGCTGAAAATCTTTCGTTAGGTAAGGATCCGTTCCCTTGTGAGGGAGCGGATCCTTTTTGTTTTCTCCTTGACTTCCCTTTCCTGGCGCTGTTTCCGCCGCAGGCTTTTTCGTTTCGCCGGTATCCTGGCGATTTGTAAATATTTTGTGAAATCAGAAGAATTCTTCAAAAACCTCTTGATTTTTGCGCGGACAGTGGCTAAAATAGTCTTAGCACTCAGAAAGAAAGAGTGCTAACTGATAAAGTAAATTCTCAACTGTTATATTTCTAAGGAGGAATCTTGAAATGACGGTTAAACCTTTGAGCGACAGAGTTCTGATCAAGATGGAGGAAGCTGAGGAGACCACCAAGAGCGGCATCGTGCTGGCCGGCTCCGCAAAAGAGAAGCCCCAGATTGCCGACGTTATCGCGGTTGGCCCCGGCGGCGTTGTGGACGGCAAGGAAGTCGTGATGAACGTGAAGGTCGGCGATCGTGTGATCACCAGCAAATATTCCGGCACCGAGGTCAAGATCGACGGCGAGGAATACACCATCGTTCGCCAGAGCGATATTCTCGCGGTTGTGGAATAAACCACACCGGTAAACAACGATTATTATCTGTAATTGGAGGAATGTATCATGGCTAAGCAGATTATCTATGGCGAGGACGCCAGAAAGGCTCTTATGAGCGGCGTGAACCAGCTCGCTGATACCGTTAAAATCACCCTGGGCCCCAAGGGCCGCAACGTTGTGCTGGACAAGAAGTTCGGCGCTCCGCTCATCACGAACGACGGTGTGACCATTGCCAAGGAAATCGAGCTCGACGATCCCTTTGAGAACATGGGCGCGCAGCTCGTCAAAGAGGTTTCCGTCAAGACGAACGACGTCGCAGGCGACGGCACCACGACCGCTACCCTGCTGGCTCAGGCCATCGTCCGTGAGGGCATGAAGAACGTCACCGCTGGTGCGAACCCGATGGTCGTCCGTCAGGGCATCCAGAAGGCTGTTGACGCTTCCGTCAAGGCTCTGCATGACCACTCCAAGAAGGTTACCTGCTCCGAGGATATCGCCCGCGTTGCGACTGTTTCCGCTTCCAACGAGGAGATCGGCAAGCTGATCGCCGAGGCGATGGAGAAGGTTACCGCTGACGGCGTCATCACCGTTGAGGAGAGCAAGACCTCCGAGACATACTCCGAGGTTGTCGAAGGCATGATGTTCGACCGCGGCTATATCAGCCCCTACATGGCGACCGACACCGACAAGATGGAAGCTGTCATGGACGACGCTTACATCCTGATCACCGATAAGAAGATTTCCAATATCCAGGAGATCCTGCCGCTGCTGGAGAAGATTGTCCAGTCCGGCAAGAAGCTCGTCATCATTGCTGAGGATGTTGAGGGCGAGGCTCTGACCACCCTGATTCTGAACAAGCTGCGCGGCACCTTCAACTGCGTTGCCGTCAAGGCTCCCGGTTTCGGCGATCGCCGCAAGGAGATGCTTCAGGATATCGCTGTTCTAACTGGCGGCCAGGTAATCTCCTCTGACCTCGGCCTTGAGCTGAAGGACACCGACATGAGCCAGCTGGGCCATGCCCGTCAGGTGAAGGTGGACAAGGAGAACACCATCATTGTCGGCGGTTACGGCGACAGCGAGGAGATCAAGTCCCGCGTCGGCCAGATCCGCAACCAGATTGAGACCACCACCTCCGATTTCGACCGCGAGAAGCTCCAGGAGCGTCTTGCAAAGCTGGCCGGCGGTGTTGCCGTCATTAAGGTTGGCGCTGCTACCGAGGTCGAGATGAAGGAAAAGAAGCTGCGCATTGAGGACGCTCTGGCTGCCACGAAGGCTGCTGTCGAAGAGGGCATTGTTCCCGGCGGCGGCGTCGCGCTCATCAACACCCTGCCTGAGGTGGAGAAGCTGCTGAGCAGCGTCGAGGGCGACGAAAAGACCGGCGTGCAGATCGTGCTCAAGGCTCTGGAGGAGCCCATCCGCCAGATCGCCGCGAACGCGGGCGTCGAAGGCTCCGTTATCGTGGAGAACATCAAGAACGCGGATAAGCTTGGCTATGGCTACAACGCTCTGACCAAGGAGTATGGCGATATGATTTCCTTCGGTGTTGTGGACCCGACGAAGGTAACCCGTTCCGCTCTGCAGAACGCTGCTTCCGTTGCTCAGATGGTTCTGACCACCGAGAGCCTTGTCGCTGACAAGAAGGAGCCCACTCCTCCGGCTGCTCCGGCTGCTCCGGACATGGGCGGTATGTACTAAGCGAAAAGCTTGGAACAAGCAATAAAATAAGATAAAAAAGGACCGATACTTGTGAAAGTTATCGGTCCTTTTTTATGAGCAAACTGATTTTTTAGAGCACACACCTCTTCTGCCCCCCTGCCTTTGTCTTGCTTTTGCAACCATTCTGTGACTTTGCGGAATTTGATGGCATGGAAAATCTTTTGCCTGCTCCAAGGAATGGTTTACCCCGTGTCAAGACGCTCAAAATCTGACGAGGATTGCTGTACGCGGCCAAATCGAAGCGGAAACTGGGGTCACGCATCTTCTGAAAAGGAGGACAGAAAGCTTCCTGTTTACTGTTAACAGTGAAAAGGCTGCGATTCATCAATAGGATGAACCGCAGCCCTTTTTATGCTTTTATATGGGAAGTATCACACGCAGCTGTCAAATCCCCGACACAGGTTCTCTCTTGCTTTATCAGGTGCGCACACCGTTCAGAACAAAGCCGGAAATCGCACCGCCGGCAGTACGCAGGCGTGTCAGGCTTTCCTCAAAATCACGGAACGGCGTCACGCCATACTCCGCGACAAGAAGGACGCCGTTTGCCACAGATGCCGCGTTATCCGCATCGGGCATATTTTCTTCGTCCGGAAGGACGCAAAGGACATAATCAAATTCATCCGAAGCCTTTTTCACGAAATCGGAAAATGCGGCGGATGCCAGCAGATCCGCTGAGCTTCCCTGCGCCTGTCCGCAGGAAAGGAAGGAGAGCCCTTCGATCTTTGTGGAGACAGCTGCTTCCTTCGGCGAAGAACCGTCCTTCAGCGCTGCCACAAGGCCACGGGATTGCCCGGCTCCCAGGGCAGCAGCCTGGGTTGCTCCGGAAAAATCAGCTTCCAAATAGAGAACCGAACGCCCGGTCACCGTCAAAGCGTGTGCCAACCCACGCGCGGTTTCCCCCGCCCCCTTTTTGGCGTGGACGGGAATCATCAAAAGGCTTCCCTTCTCCCCTACCTGCTGGGTGACAGCGGCACGCAGGCGGCGGAATTCATCCCGGCGCTCCTCCTCTTCCGCTTTCAGCGCAAAGGAACCCAGACAGGGCATTTGCAGGCTTTTGGAAACATAAGTGGCATTGCGAATGGTGTGGTCCAACAAAATCATAGCGATGCCAACGCACAGAGAGATGATCACACCGAATACCAGTCCCAGGATCCCGCTCTTGATGGCAGAATTGCGTGCGGACAATTCGTCCGGTGTTTCCGCATGGGTGATGATATGGATCTGAATAGGAGGCGTCGGGTAGATAGCGGCAATCTCCTCCGCAATCTGCTCCGCCGCAGAGTCCGCCATGAGAGCGGCATTCTCGCGGTCATCTGTGGAAACGGTCAGATCCACCAGCGTGGAACTGCCGATCTGCTTGGCTTCAATGCTGTGGAGGGACTCCTCGTCCACTCCCGCGCGTTCCGCAACCTTCAGACGCAGATCCTCCGAAGGAGCCATGGCAATGGCCGCCTGCAAACGGACATTCTGCATACTTGCGTACTGGTTGCTGTAATCGGGGGAAGCATTGTCGTCAATCGTGCAGGCAACCAAAATGGTACTCGTCGCCGTGTATTCCCGTTTGAAGGTTTTCAATGAGAGAAGGCCGAACACAATCCCGCATGCCACGACCACCACGGCAAATTTCCAGAGATGGCGCTTGAAAAAGCGGAAAATCTCCGAAAATGACACATACAATTCCATGTAAGAATCCTCCTGTTTCAGATATTTCGATATCCCGGCATGCTTCTTTGAAAAAAGGAGCTGCCTTTTTTGATTTTCCCGGAATTCAGCCGGTGAAATCAAGAATCTGCTTCATAATGATTTCCCAGTCAAAATGCTCTTTTGCAAAGCGGCGTTCCTTTTCCGGCAAAGCAGGATCGGAGCGGCATGCAGAAACAAAATCCACAACCTGCCCTATGTCAATCGGGCTGGGATCGTTGGGAAAAATCTTGACAAACGGAAGATCCGGCGTCAAAAGGCTGTCCTCATACGCAAAAAAAAGCGGAAGGCCAGCGGCCAAATATTCCCGTGATTTCAGCGGCGAAAGGCGGTTCAGGCCGACACGGTACTCTGCCAAAGGAGAGATTCCCACATCGCTCTCGCAATAAAGCTGCGCAAGCTCAGCCGCGTTCTTGTATCCCAAAAATTCCACACGGTCGCCCAAACCAAGCGAGGCCGCCATCCGTTTGAGATCCACGATGGTTTCATTATTCCCCACAACGCGGAAAAAGACGGGCATTCCGTTTTCTTTGTCACGGTATGCCTGCATCCCCTGTAAAACACGCTCATAGCCATGCACCACGGATGTCCCGACCACACCGAGCAGATGAATGCTGTCACGCGGAGCACGATCCTCGCGCAGGGGGATTGCGTCCACCTCCACGCCGTTATCCACATTGATGGCAGGAATTCCCCACAGCGAATCGGTCCGTTCTCCAAAGGTTACAACCGTATCGACATAGCGGGAAAAGGTGATCGTCGTTCCCGCGTGCTGGAGCACCTCCTTGGCATGCCCCAGAAAAGCACGAAGGTTTTTCTTCTGGATATCCACCCGGAAAAAGCGCTTGTATTCCCCCCAATATGGGTATGTCGCCACCTCAAACACCACACGGCAGGAAGGATTTGCCTGCTTGGCGGCTTTGGCAATCATACGATGGTAGGGATTGGTCAGGAAGCCCTTGATATAAACCATATCACAGGGATCCTCTTCCAAAAGAGCTCCTATGGCATTGGCAAGATGATTTTGCTGTTCCGACCATCGGGTGCAGGCAGGAAACGGAAAGCGCTCCTCCTGTTCCCCCGTGCGTCTGAGAAGGCAGTTTTCCTCCACACAGGTATAGCTCGCTTTCCAGCCAAGGCGAGCCATCCCGGCCGTTTGCCCCGCAATTTTCCGCAGAATGCCGGAATACTGCATGGCGGTGGAAACCGTCGCGGCATAGAGAAATTTTTTCTTTTGGCTCATGAGTCTCCGTCCTTTCCCGAAAGTTGAGAAAGCTCCTGGTAAAACAAATTGTAATTTTTTTCCGCGTGGAATTTGTCCTCCCAAAGCTTCCGGGCCGCCCGGCAAAGGGAGGAATATTCTTCCTCCGGCAAGCGGGCCATATGTTCCAGCGCGGAGGCAATCTCCTCCGGGGAAGGATTTTTCCCAAGCAGGCAGCCCGTCACACCGTCACGCACAGCCTCCGGTGTTCCGCCGACCTCTGTGGCAATACAGGGAAATCCGAAGGAACAGGCTTCCATGAGAGCAACGGGCAGGCCTTCGCTGGAACTGACATTGACCACACAGGAAACAGGTGTCTCCTCATAGTAATGCATCAAATCCTCATTGCGCATCGGGCCCGGCATCTCCCACTCCACATGGGCGGGAAGCTGTTCCGCCGCGGCACGAACCTCCGCTTCCTGAGGACCTCCGCCGATATGCGTCCAGCGCATCGGGAAAGAAACCAGCGCCAAAGCCTGCACCAAAAGCGGAATCCGTTTCACAGGCACCAGATATGAGCAGGTCACAACATGGAATACAGGGCTGCGCGAGCCATACGGCAGGCCATGGTCCGCCGTTCCCAGAAAGGCCGTGCGGACTTTGCCGCACTGGCCTGGAAAGGCGTCCTTCACTGCCCGCGCCGCCGACGGAGAGCAGGGGCGAACCGCGTTATAATGATTCAGCAGAAAACGGCGCATCGGCAGATAACCATATGGAGAACGTTCCGGAAAAGCGTCAAACCCATGGGCACGGGAAATCAGCCAGACCTGTTTCCCTTTCGCCCGCAGCTTCTTGGCAAGCAGGGCGCCAGCTACGGCAGCATCGTAAAACCAATAGCTGTAAATGACAATTTCTTCCCCCGTCAGCAGCGGCAGCACTTCGCTGCAAAGCGCGTCATACACAGCCTGCGCCTTGCGCCGAAAAAACAAAAGCTGATGCAGCTTTCCAAAAAAGGATTGTCCCTGAAATGGCAGCGAAATCGCTTCCCGGATCAAATCCGGCCGGAAAAGCACCGACGGATAGGACACTGTGGCGGGAGATACTTGCAAACGCACCACACGCATACCGTCCGGCACGGGCTTTGTCTGAGAATCCTCCGGAGCGCTGTGGCAGGAAACGATCAGGTAATCATCAAAGCCCTGCGCGTGGCGCAGCTCCTCCGTCAGAAAATCCTCCCCCTTTCCAAACGGAAAGGAAGTCGTCAAATACAAAAGCTGTCTCATGTGCGTTTTCCCCTTTTCAGAAGGCCCGCCGCCAGCGAAAGCTCATCCCGTGTGGGAAGCACGAGCCGGTAAAACGGCGTTTTGGTATAGACGCAGAAAATAATGATGGAGGTAATTCCCTGAGCCGTCAGCGAAAGCGATGTCGCAATCGCGGCGCCCGCCACCAGAAAATGCGGAATCAGAACCAAGCTCAGCCCGAGGTTGAACACAACGCCCACCGCGGTGGAAATGATATTCAGCTCCGGTTTTCCGTAAGCCGCGATGGAATTGGCCAGCACCTTCGCATAGGTGATGAAAAAGCTGCCCACGGTCAAAATGGTGAGGGGCTGGATGCAGTCCACATATTTCGGGAACAGAATCGGAATGAATATCTTTGCCAGAAGGACAACCAGCGGCAGACAGATCAGGGTGATATACGTCACCAGCTTGCAGGACAGTGTCGCCAGCTTTGTTTTGTCCTTTGTGTCTGTCATGGCGGCAATCCGCGACATGATAACCATACTCACGGCGTCCGGCAGAATCCAAATCTGCTGCACAATCGTGTATGCCTTGGTAAACACACCGAAATCGGTCAGTCCGTTGTTCGCCTTGAGGATAATGGAGCTGACATTCGTGTTGGTAAAGGTCAGCACATTGGAAACGTGGGATTTCAGGCTGTAGCGAAGAAGTTCACCAGAGCCAATCTCCCGATCGTTTTCAGGGGCGGGCGGCGACTGCGCGTAAGAAACGTCGCGGCGGATGGAACGCCAGGCCATGATAATCGACAGCAGCAGGATGAAAATACTGCCTGAGACAATGACAGCGGCAGTCGGCCAGAGAAAAACGGTCAGGGAAAACAGCGTTGTCAGCACCCGCTGCATCAGATTGATCAGGTTATAGGTGCGGAATTTGTTTTCTCCCCGCAGGATAGCGAGAAAAACATTGGACACAAAGGAAAACACGCCGTATGCGACCGCGCACACGCAATATAGCAGCGCGGTATCCGCAAAATAGCTGTCGCGCAGAACAAGTACCACCAGCACGCCAACCACTGCAATCAGCATAATCAGCACTACTGTCACCCGCTTGATGGAGCGCACAACATTTTTCAGTTTGCATCGGGAAACATAATAAATGATAGAGGAATTTACGCTGAAGGACAGCAGAGTAAACAGCGCGCTTCCAACCATCTGGTTTTGCGTGATCAGGCCGCTCTCGCCCGGATCCAGCACAGGCATGATGCAGAAGCTGGAAACCAGGGCCAGAACAGCCCCAAAAGCATTGGTTCCGAAGGTGCTCAGCGCATCCTGCAAAACACCGGTTTTTTTCCCTTTCTCCTTCATGCTTTCACCTCCGGCGGTTCCGTTCCCCGGCGCAGATGCGTACCCAGTGTATACAGAAGCTGAGCCGCCAGATACAGTCCCAGAAGGAAGCAGAGATACGTTACATTAAAAACATCTGTGATCCAGCCCAGCGCATAATTGCGGGGCAGGTACACAAAGCTCTTGATGGCAATCAGCCCAAGAGCAATCACCGGCCAGGAACGTCCCAGCATGGAGGAAAACCAGCGGAAAGCCACACCGATCATCACACTGAGCGCAATCACGCCCACAATGCCGAACGCCACATATCCCTCCGCCACATAAGAGGTACCGAAGCCCTCGCCGCGCAGATACCGTGCGGGATCCACCAGATAGGTCAGCATATGGGAATAGCTGTTTGTGCTTTCGGCAAACTCCGCTGTTTGCAGGGAAATAATCGGCTCGGTATGGAATACCGTCTGGCCGATGGAGTTATTCGTCACAAACAGCTCCAGCGGGAACAAAAGGAACCGGTATGTGGTCTGCGGATCGAAAAATTCCATATAATCGATTGTTTTGACCACCACGCGGAAGCTGGCTCCCTGAGAATCAATAAAACTGATAATCGTGCCAAAGAACGAATCTCCCGTTCCCAGAATTCCTGAACGGAGATAAGCAACCATTTGCAGCAGATAAACGCCGCCAAGTCCCACCACACAGGCCAAAAGTACCACACGCTTTGTGAGAATCCGTTTTTCCTTCGGAAGAAGATTGTCACGCAGAACAAAATAGACCACCAGCATCAGCAGGCTTGTCACAATGGTATTGCGGCGGCCTGTAAACACGGAGGCCAGCAGATAAACGCCATACACACACATCGGCAGGCGCATCTGTTTCGCGGAAGGCAGCGTAGCGAGAAACACAGCAAAGGCCGGAGTAAAGAACAACGCAAAGCGGCTGATGATCGACGGTACTCCGGCTGTCTCTGTAAAAGAAGTGAGATATCCGTTTCGCAGAACAAACAGGATGGTGTTGCCCAACGAAAAGAAGGAAGCCAGAGAACTGATATACAGCACCCACCGGCTGAGCTGGCGGATCACCGGAATCAGAGGATGATCCCATATCTTTTTCGCTCCCTCAACCGCCACGGAAAGCTCCCTCTTCCGGAACAAAAATCCGGCCGCCCGGTATGCCAGATACACGACAAAGAGAGAAATTGCCAAAATTTGCAGCGACCAGTACAGGGAATCATACCCGTCGGCTTCCAGGATATCCAGCCGTCTGCCGTAATTTTGCAGCCATGTGGTATAAACGCGCCCCAAAAGCAGGAGATTGTACGATCCCTGAAAAATCAGCAGGGGAATCCTTCTCCGCACATCGGACAGCTCATAGACCAGCATGGCCAGATTCAGCAGGGAAAGCCCCGCCACCGTCATGTTCGCAGCGATGGAATACCATCTGCCGCCGAAGGACGAGGTGAAGGCCGCCAACGTCAGAACAGCCAGAGAAATCCCCAGCAGGAGCGTGTCCCGCAGAAGAAATTTGCGTTGGAATTGCATCATGCTCTGTTGATCCTTTCCGCACACGGAAAATAGTTTTTGAAAGTTTTTCCGCCGCGATAGTAGTTCATGAATAGATCGATTATACCATTATTCCCCTTTCTTATCAATCATTATTTGCGGCCTGCCTTCCAAAAATGCAGGCCCAGAGCCATTTTCGGCAAATGTAAACCTTTTGTGACCAGAACAAAAACAAACTGGGATCACCGCAAAAACGGCGATCCCAGTTCATCAAAAATATCTTCCTGTTTCCAATCATGTGTATCGTTTTTACGCATCTCTTTTTTGCACGGTGGGGAGCAGAAAACCAATGGCTGCCAGAAGAATCACAAGAAAAACAACACCGATCGGCAGATATTTTGCCAGCACCGCCTGCTGCACGCCCGCGATAAGGAACCAGACGGAGAAGGCGACGGAAATCACGGCACATAACGCAGTCACCGGCGCGCTGAAGCGGCTCCGGCGCGCCAGAAAAACAGCGCACACGGCCTGCGCCGCTGAGAAGAGAACCGCAACCCAGAACGGCCAGACCATCAGCTCCACCCCCGATTCCGCCGCGGCAGACTGCACGGAGGGAAGCAATGCGGCTACACAGACAATTTGCAGCACAGACTGTACCAACAGAAGCGTCACCGCAACCCCACGGCGCAGATCATGTCCCTCCAGCTGTGCGGCGGAACTCTCCACCAGGCCCAAATACATGCGGTTGGACTCCAGCGAACGGCGGATCGCCAGCGCGAGCGGCACAACCACCACATCCGCGATCACCGCGTTTACAATCGTAGCCGCCGCCTTGGTACCGAGCAGGATTGCCATTGCTTCGTCGGCGCTGCCCTCCAGCTTGGCTTCTACAAAGGATTTGAAGAGATACAGTACACAGTAGGTCAGAGAGCCGCTGACCGCACCCGCAATCACACGATACAAACGGCGGCCCTCCGAACGGCCGGACCAGGCAATCGCTCCGCAGACAAAGGCCATCATGAATTTGTTGATCAGCGTAGTGGGGGCGCTGGATGCCCAGCCGCCCACCAGATCGAACACACCAGAGCCCACACCAGCGGCCAGGCCGCCGTACACCGGCCCAAGCAGGAGACCGGAGAGAATGCAGAACACATTTCCAAGGCCGATCATGGTTCTGTCCCCAAGCACTGGGATCGGGATACTGATAAAGGTGCCGACTATCACAAGCGCGCCCATAAGTCCCGTCAGGGCCAGATTGACTGCGCCGCTTTTTCTTGACGTATTGATTCGCATGACAATTTCCTGCCTTTCTTTCCACGGGAATCCTCCCGCCAAACGCTTTTCGCCCGGGATTGCGTTTTTCGCTTTGATGTGTTACCATCATAGAAGAAATCTGTCCATTATGAAATACACAGTTTATAAAAAAATGAGGTGTACAGATTGGCGTATGAATATCTGGAAATTCACGCAGACGGAGAACCCCTGTACCGACAGCTCTATGATTCCCTAAAAAAGGCCATGGAAACCGGGCAGCTTCGGCAGGGCGTCCGTCTCCCCTCCATCCGCAGGCTTTCGGAGGATCTTGGCGTCAGCCGCACAACGGTGGAAGCCGCCTATCAACAGCTTTGCGTTGAAGGATATTTGAAAAGCGAACCCAAACGCGGGTATTTTGTCCTGTTTGGAGAGCAGCCCGCGCCCGCTGATCCGCGCCGCCCTTCGCTCACGTCCGCTCCCCTGACCGCGCATTTCCACTTTAATCTCGGCACCGACTGCGCGGACGCGGAAGCTGCCGACCTGCGGATCTGGCGGCGCCACGTGCGCGATATTCTCAACCGGCGTGAAATCATTGTGTCCTATGGAGAGCATCAAGGAGAACCTGCCTTGCGCGAAGCGCTTTCCCTGTATGCCGGACGCGCACGCGGCGTCTCCGCCGGGCCGGAAGAGATTGTCGTGGGGGCGGGAAGCCAGCCTCTTCTATATCTTTTGTGCGGGCTGGCGGGAAAACGATGTGCGGCGCTCGACGAGCACGGCTTTGTACAGGCTGAGCAGGTGTTCCGCGACTGCGGAATCAAGGTCATCCCCCTGCCGCGCGATGAAAACGGCCTGCGTCCTGATGCTCTGCGCCAAAGCGGAGCGGATCTGGCTTACGTCAGCCCGTCGTCCCCCGTGGACAGCGGAAGCGCCATGCCGACCAGCCGCCGTTTCGAGCTGCTGCGCTGGGCGCAGGAGACAGGCGGAATCCTCATTGAGGACGACTATAATGGCGAGCTGCGCTATCGCGCCCACCCTATCCCGGCCATGCAGGGGATGGCGGGCGGCGGCTGTGTTGCCTATCTCGGTTCCTTTTCCAAGCTGCTCCTGCCCTCGGTACGCATCGGCTACATGGTCCTGCCCCCCTCCCTGCTCGCGCTCTACCAGGAGCGGGCGCGCAATTACAACCAGACCGCTTCGAAGATCGAGCAGCTTGCTCTCGCGGCGTATATCGCGAGCGGGCAGATGGAGCGCCGTCTGCGCCGTCTGCGCAAGCTCTACGCCGCCAAAAGCCAGCTGATGGGAAAATGCCTTGCCGCCGAGCTGCCGGAGAGGCGTTTTACGCTCGAGGAAACCGCTCTCTATTTCCGCACCCCGCTGACCCCGCAGGAAGCGGAGTTTCTCTGTGCCAAGGCAGCGGAGTACGGTGTGCGCGTGCGCACGCGTGAAAACCGCGACGGCATTTTTGCCGCTCTGAGCTTTTCCGGAATCCCGCTTGCCGATATCCCCGAAGCCATCCGTCTGCTGGGACTTGCGTGGAAGCAGGGGGATGACAGAATTTGACGCTGTGTGTATAATAAAGTCAGATCATCAAATCTGTTCTGCGCCCCTTTCCCGCATGAAACAGGAAAAACGGGAGATACTGACAGGGAAGCGCACCAGAGGAAGGAGAACCTGATCCATGAAAGCCCATGAACGTTTTCTGCACTATGTATCCTTTGACACTACTTCCGACGAATCCAATCCCGCCTGCCCCAGCACACCGGGACAGCTCACACTCGCCAACGCGCTGGCGGAAGAGCTTCTGAACCTGGGACTTTCGGATGCCCGTGTGGATGAGCACGGCTACGTCTATGCCTCCCTGCCCGCAAACTGCGAGACAGATGCGCCCACTCTCGGTTTTATTGCTCACATGGACACCTCCCCCGATGCCTGCGGCCATGACATCCATCCCCGGATCGTGGAAAACTACGACGGCGGTGATATTGTCCTCAATGAGGAACAGCATGTTGTGATGAGCCCCAATAAATACACCCACCTGCGCGACTACATCGGTCAGGATCTGATCGTGACCGACGGCACAACGCTGCTTGGCGCGGACGACAAGGCGGGTGTCGCGGAAATCATGACGCTTGTTGAGGAAATCCAGCGGGACAACCTGCCGCACGGCAAGCTTTGCTTTGCCTTTACTCCCGACGAGGAAATCGGCCGGGGAGCGGATCTGTTCGACGTGCCCGGTTTCGGTGCGCAGTTTGCCTACACTGTGGACGGCGGCAAACTGGGAGAGCTGGAGTATGAGAATTTCAACGCCGCTTCCGCTGTGGTGACGGTTCATGGCCTGAACATTCATCCCGGCGAGGCGAAAAACAAGATGAAAAATGCTCTGCTGATCGCGATTGAGTTCCAGAACATGCTTCCCGCCTGGGAAATCCCGGCCTGCACGGAGGGGTATGAGGGCTTCCAGCATCTCAACCGGATGAACGGAGACGAGGAGACGGCCACGCTTCACTACATTATCCGCGACCACGACCGCGCGAAGTTTGAGGCAAAGAAGGAGCGTTTCCGCCGGATCGCCGCCTACCTCAATGAAAAGCACGGCGACGGTACGATCGAGCTGGAACTGGCAGACAGCTACTACAACATGCGGGAAAAGGTAGAGCCCTATCTGTTCCTGATCGAGAACGCAAAGCGCGCTATGCTGGATGTGGGAGTAACGCCGCTGGTACAGCCGATTCGAGGCGGTACAGACGGCTCCCGGCTGTCCTATATGGGGCTGCCCTGCCCGAATCTGAGTACAGGCGGGCACAACGGACACGGCCGTTTTGAGTATATCCCCGTGCAGAGTATGGATGCAATGGTGCGCGTCCTGCGCCGTCTGGCTTGTCCCACCGCTGAGAACGCATGAGAAAACACCACGTGGAGAAACGCGAGAGGGATTTCCGGAAGATAAACCGCTTCGCCGTCCCGGCCTATCTCGCGGCGAACCTCCTTCTGGCCGGCGTCAACGCGGTGCAGTCCCTATGGTATTATGCGGTTCTGGCGCTCTGCGCCCTGCTTCTGCCGCTGATCCTCTCGCTTTTCTACCGGATCATCCGACGCAGGCGCTCCTATCAGCTTGATCTTCTTGTGTATCTCTATGTTTTTCTTCTGTATACGCTTGGGATTGTCATGCGCCTGTACTCCCTCACATCATACTATGACAAGCTGGCGCATACGCTCTCCGGCATCGTGATCGCCCTGTTCGGCCTTCTTCTGTTTCATCTTCTTTCCCCAGAAAAGACGATGGAACGGGCGCGTTTCCCTCTGGCAGCTGTCTTTGTCATGGCGGTTGTCACAGCTGTGGCGGGAATCTGGGAGATCTGGGAATTCATTGTCAGCCTGATTTTCCATTCCGACCCCCAGCGTGTCCTCACCACGGGCGTGGCGGACACAATGCTTGACATGATCGTCTGCGTGGTGGGCGGCGCCGCCTTTCTCCCCTCTCTTTGGCTGTATATGAGCCGGGGAAAAACCTTTTTTCTGCTCGGTATTTTTGAAGCGGCCTGCCGTTTGCCGGACCCAAAAGAAAGCAACGAAAAGTGAAAAAGACGTCCCGGAAAAGCAAAACCTCACTTTTCCGGGACGTCTTTCTGTTTTGGAAAAATTATGCGTCCACTGCTTTTTGCAGCTTTTCGATCAGCGCGTCAATTTCGGCCTTGGACATGCCGAAGAACATCTGCGCCGCACGCAGGGGAGAATTCAAGAGCATCTGGCGGCTCATCTCCTCCGTGATAGCCTCGGCGGCCGCTTCTCCCGGCGCATCCTCCGCCGGGGCAAGCATGGACTTTGCCTTCTCGATTACCTCTTGGAGGATGGGAGCTGTGCGCGGATCCGCCAGCAGCGCCCCAACCGTCGTGTTGTGGTGCACATGCAGCGGCATGCTCTGTTTGGAAAAATAGGTCGGCGTGGCTTCTCCCCGCACATCCCGGCTGGAATGGGCCAGCAGGATGCGGTAGCTTCCCGATGCGGCATACCAGTCGTGAAGCTTTTCGCTGTACCAGGAGAGACTGCGATCATCAAGCTCCAGCTCTGCGGTTTTCATTTCACCGGGTAAAAGCGACAGCTTTTTTATTCCCTTGAGTTCCCGCACCGGACGGCCGGGCGTGCCGGTGCAGTCCTCCACATAGAGCTGAACCGTTTCCTTGCCTGCACACGCTCCCGTGTTGGTCACGTCAACCAGCACACGCACCTTTTCTCCCTCAGAGGAAAGCCGAACGTTGGAATAGGCAAATGTGGTGTAGCTCTCTCCGTGGCCGAAGGGCCAGCGCACCGCCATCTTCTTTTTGTCGTAGTAGCGGTAGCCGATATAAACGCCCTCCGCGTACGACACGCCGTCCTCGTCGCCGGGGAAGTTCAGATAGCTGGGGTTGTCCTCCAGGCGCAGCGGCCAGGTTTCGGCCAAACGGCCGCAGGGATTCGCGTCGCCATACAACAGTGCGTCCGTGGCCTCCCCCACACCCTCGCCGCCAAGGTACATGCACAGTACGGCGGGAACCTCGTCCGCCCACGGCGTTTCCACCGGGCTGCCGCAGTGCAGGACAACCACCACGCGCTTCTGCACCTCCAGCACACGGCGGATCAGCTCATTCTGGCAATCCGGCAGGCGCATATGGCTGCGGTCGTATCCCTCAGACTCAAACGAATCCGGCAGGCCGGCGAAGATCACCGCCGTCTCCGCATCCTTAGCCGCGCGCACAGCGCGCTCCACGGCTTCCTCGTTCCGCTCGTCGCGGTCCGCCGGGAAAGCTTCCTCATACACCACGCCCTCTGGCGCGCACTCAAGCGCGCTGCTGACGCGGGTAGAATTGATATGGGAGGAACCGCCTCCCTGGTAACGGGGTTTTGCCGCAAAGCCGCCGAGATACGCCACCTTCGCGCCGCGCCGGAGCGGAAGGATCCCGTCGTTTTTCAGGAGGACGGCACATTCCTTTTCGATGTCGGCGGCAATCTGGTGATCCGCTTCGCGATCAAATACAGCCTGCGGAACCTCCGCCTGCTCATACCGCAGAATGATGCGGAGCATGCGCTCCACCGCGCGATCCAGCTCGTCCTCGCTCAGCTCCCCGTTTTGAACGGCGCGCACCAGCTCCGCGTCATCTTCCGGACACGGCCCCGGCATCTGAAGCTCAAGGCCCGCGTGCAGCGCGTCCACCCGGCGGTTCACCGCACCCCAGTCGCTCATGACAAAGCCGTCAAAGCCCCACTCCTCACGCAGAATCTCCGTGAGCAGCTTCCGGTTTTCACTCGCAAAGGTGCCGTTGATACGGTTGTAGGAGCACATGACCGTCCAGGGCTTCGCCTCCTTGACCGCCGTTTCAAAGGCTACCAGATAGATCTCGCGCAGGGTGCGCTCGTCCATGTTGGAGGAACCGCTCATGCGGCGGTATTCCTGGTTGTTCGCCGCAAAATGCTTCACAGAGGTTCCCACCTGCCAGCTCTGCACACCGCGAATCAGCGCGGCGGCCATTTTTCCGGCGAGATACGGATCCTCGGAGTAATATTCAAAATTGCGTCCGCACAGCGGGCTGCGCTTCATGTTGATGGCAGGCCCCAGCAAAACCGACACGTTCTCCGAGCGGCACTCCTGGCCCAGTGTGCTTCCCATACGCTCGAGCAAATCCTCGTCAAAGCTGCAGGCTGTCGCACAGCCTGCAGGGAAGCAGACCGCCTTGATCGACTCGTTCACTCCAAGATGATCCGCCTTTTCATCCTGCTTGCGAAGGCCATGCGGGCCGTCGGAAACCATAACCGGGGGAATTCCCAGCCGTTCCACGCCTTCCATATGCCAAAAATCTTTTCCGGAACACAGCGCCGCTTTTTCCTCCAGCGTCATCTTTCCGATGATTTCCCAAATTCGCTTTTCATTCATGGTACCATTCTCTCCTTTCCTGCGTGTTCAGAACTTCTTTTTTTAACGCTGGGGCGGTCAAATTCCACCGCATCCGGCCAATCAGCGCATCACCATCATCACAATCTGCAAAGCAATCAGAAGAACACCGCACACCAGCACAATCCAGCCGCGCGCGCGAAGGTTGCGGCGGGATTTTTTCTTCGGCAGCATCGCAGCCAGCTTTTCGTAGGGGGTAAGCAGAAAATACAGGCCAACTGCAATAATCAGCACACCAAACGCAATCGAAACATACTCCATTCCATGATCCTCCCAAAACCGCACACGGCGGCTGTTGTTTATTCCACGGCAGCCAGTACACGCTCCGCACATCGGATTCCATCGACAGCGGCGGATACGATGCCGCCCGCATAGCCCGCTCCTTCCCCGCATGGGTACAAACCGGCCAGAGAAACACTCTGCAAATCCTCTCCCCGCAGAATCCGTACCGGCGAGGAGGAGCGTGTTTCCACGCCGGTGAGGACGGCATCCGGGCAGGCAAAGCCGTGCAGGCGCGCATCCAGCAGGGGCAGACCCTGCCGCATGGCTTCCGTCACGGCGGGGGGCAGCACACCGTCCAGCGTTCCCGGCATGACACCGGGACGGTAGGATGGCACAACATCCCCAAAGGAAACCGACGGCCTGCCGCGCAGAAAATCCTCCACGCGCTGAGCCGGAGCACGGTAGCTTCCGCCTCCTGCCTGAAAAGCCAGCTCCTCCAGCCGTTCCTGCCAGAACATGCCCGCCAGCGGATGTTCCCCGCCGAAATCCTGCGGGTTTACCCCGACAAGCAGGGCGGAGTTCGCGTTCTGCCCATCACGGGCGCGGCGGCTCATACCGTTTGTCACCACGCGGCCTTCCTCGCTGGCCGCGGCCACCACCTCGCCGCCGGGGCACATACAGAAGGTATACACGCCTCGTCCGCCTGGAAGATGAACGGCCAGCCGGTAGTCAGCCGCCCCCAGCTCAGGATGGCCCGCAAAACGTCCGTACTGCGCCCGATCGATCGCACTTTGCCGGTGTTCTATCCGCGCCCCGAGGGAAAAGGGTTTCTGTTCCAGATGAATTCCCAGCCTGTCCAGCATCCGGAAGGTATCGCGGGCGCTGTGACCGACAGCCAGAATCACCTGCGAGCAGGGGATCTGTTCCCCATCCTGCAAAACAACGCCGGTGAGAACACCGTCACGCCGCAGCAGCTCCGTCACCGTGCTGTGAAAACGCACCTCGCCGCCCAGCGAACGGATTTCTTCCCGGATTGCCTTCACCGCGCCGGGCAGCCGATCGGTGCCGATATGCGGCTTGGCCTCCCAGAGTATTTCATGCGGCGCACCCGCCTGCGCAAACACCTGTAAAACAAGCCTTGCGCGCGGATCCTTCGTGCCGGTGTTGAGCTTCCCGTCGGAAAAGGTTCCGGCGCCGCCCTCGCCAAACTGAACGTTCGTCTGCGGATCCAAGGAGCCGGTTTCCCAGAAACGCTCCACCGCGGCGGCGCGCTCCTCCACGGGAGCCCCCCGTTCCAGCACAATCGGCCTTGCCCCGGCCCGCGCCAGAATCAGCGCGGCGAACAACCCCGCCGGTCCCAGTCCCACCACGACGGGGCGCGGGCTTCCCGGACGGCACGAGGGCTGCTTATATTGAAAAGGAACGGCTTCGGAAATTTTAGGCCCCAGCGCGGAAAGCGCGGGCCCGTCCACCGTACATTCCACCGTACAGATAAAATGCACATCATTCTTTTTTCTCGCATCCACGGAGCGGCGCGCCAGCTCCAGCGACGCAATCCGATCCGGCGAAACGCGCAGCCGCTGTGCGGCCAAGCGCCGCAGCAGTCCTTCCGGCGCGCCGAGCGGAAGGGGGATTTCTGAAATTCGGTAAGTCGTCATGCACGATGCTCCTTCTGCGTTATAAACGAAAATCCCAACGGGTTCCGGGGTTGGCCGCCATACCGGCGCTGCGTCCGGCGAGCAGTCCTGTCGCCCACGCCCAGTGCAGATTGTAGCCGCCGCAGTCTCCATCGAGATTGAGCAGCTCTCCCGTCAGATACACGCCGGAGCACAGCCGCGATTCCAGCGTCGAGATGTCCACCTCGGAGAGAGGGACGCCGCCCGCTGTCACCTGCGCGGCCTGCCACCCCGCCGTGCCCGTCACGGGGAACCGGAAATCCCGCACCCGCGCCGCGATGGCGGAGAGCTCGGCGGGCTTGTACTCCCGGGCATAGGCAGGGAGACGGCGGACAGCGGATTTGAGCACCTCCCGCGCGACCAGACGGTTCAAAAGGCCGTCGAGCAGCTCCTGCGCGGGAAGCAGCGGAGAGGATGCTGCCGTGCGCAGAAAGGCGTAAAGATCTCCGGGACCATATTCCGGCATCAGACAGACGGAAAGCTCCGCTGTTTTTCGCTCCTTTTCACTCAGTTCTCCATACGACCGGGAAACCTCAAACACGCAGATCCCGGAAAGCCCCTCCCCGGTAAACTGCACCTCTCCCTTCGCGGAAGCCACGCCGTGCGTCCCTGTCCAGAGGGAAATCTCTGCCAGGCTGCGCGCTCCCTTGAGCGGCTTCACGCGCACGGGCGGTGCGGTCAGCTGCACCAAAGAGGGAAACAGCGGCGTCACCTGGTGCCCCAGACTCTTTGCCAGACGGTAGCCGAGCTCTCCCCCGCCGAGCGAGGGCGAAGCCATACCGCCGCACGCGAGGATCACCCGGCGGGCACGCACCTTTCCGGACGGGCCGGAGAGTGTCAGAAAGCCCTGCTCCCGCCGGATCTCCTCAACCGGAAAATCACAGCGCACTTCCCCGCCCCGCTCTACGACGCGGCGCAGCAGACATTCCAGCACAGAGGCCGCCTGCATCCCGTAGGGGTACAGCCTCCCCTCGTCCAGTTCCCGGCAGAGCAGGCCGTTCTTTCTCCAAAACTGTTCCAGCTTTTCCGAAGAAAAACGCTCAAGCACGCGCGAGGCTCGCTCCACATCCCCGTGATAATGCGCCGGAGAAACGCCCCGGTTGCCGAGATTACAGCGGCCGTTTCCCGTAGCCAACAGTTTTTTTCCGGGCTTTTGCTTGGCTTCCAGCACAATCGTGCTCCCCGCCTGCACGGTTTCTCCCGCCGCCATCAGACCGGAAGCTCCCGCTCCCACGATGGCAAACTCATATCTCTGTGCTCCCATGCTTTCCCCCCGATCCGCTTGCCGTGCAAAATGCTGATACAAATTATAGCATACACAACATGGAATGCAAAGCCCTTCCCTCAAATCCAATCTTTCAGCCAAAACAAGCCTTTTATTAAGATATAAACGGCAGGCTTGAACACCTTTAAATAAAATTGAGAATTATTTTTATTTTTCTCTTGACTCCCGGAAAAAGATATGCTATGATAGGGACAAGTTAAGAACAATTCCTATTATCAAGTTGAGGTGAGGCGATGGAACGAAGGCAAAATTACAGCCGCAAACGGGAGGCGATCCTGAAAATTGTGCAGGGCACAAAGGTGCACCCCTCGGCTGAGTGGGTCTACCACGAATTAAAGCCCTCCTATCCGGATCTGAGCCTCGGCACCGTTTACCGCAATCTGTCTCAGTTTAAAAACGACGGCGTGATTGTCAGCGTGGGGACAGTGAACGGTCAGGAACGGTTTGACGGCGCAACCTATCCGCATTCTCATTTCGTCTGCGACAAGTGCGGCTGCGTTCTCGACGTGGAGGACTCCTCCTGCGGGAATGCCTGCGCGGAAATCTCGGAACGGTACGGGGTAACCGCCGAGCGTTGCGATGTGGTGTTTCGCGGAACCTGTGCCGCCTGTGAGAAAAAGGAAAGAAAAGCGTAAAACCTGCAACCAGCAATCCAAAATAACAAATTATAATGATGGAGGAATGTTATCATGAAGAAGTTTGTCTGCTCTGTCTGCGGTTATGTGTTCACCGGCGATGAGGCCCCCGAGTTCTGCCCCCAGTGCAAGGCTCCGAAGGAGAAGTTTGTGGAGCAGGCCGGCGAGAAGACCTGGGCTGCTGAGCATGTGGTCGGCGTGGCACAGGGCGCTTCCGAGGACATCATGAACGATCTGCGCGCTAACTTCAACGGCGAGTGCACCGAGGTCGGCATGTATCTGGCCATGGCTCGCGTTGCTCATCGCGAGGGCTATCCGGAGATCGGCCTGTACTGGGAGAAGGCTGCCTACGAAGAGGCTGAGCATGCTGCGAAGTTCGCTGAGCTCCTGGGCGAGGTTGTGACCGATTCCACCAAGAAGAACCTTGAGATGCGTGTAGAGGCCGAGAACGGCGCGACCGCCGGCAAGTTCGACCTTGCCAAGCGCGCGAAGGCTGCCAACCTCGACGCTATTCATGACACCGTTCATGAGATGGCTCGCGACGAGGCCCGTCACGGCAAGGCTTTCGAGGGCCTGCTGAAGAGATATTTCGGCGCCTAATCGTTCCGTCTCCAGCATATCTAAATCCGTACATCGCCGGACAGGGGATTCCCTGTCCGGTTTTTTGTGCTTTAAAGGGCAGGATGTATCCGCTTTTCCGCATTTTCGGAGGAATAAGCTTCATTGGCCGGACGGATCAGCCTGCCATACTGTGTACAGAGTCCTTCATACGCTTCGCGTACCTCCTGCGGAATGTCCACATGAGCAATAAACCCTTTCCCCCTCGGGCCGTAGCCGTTTGAATCGTCTGTCAGACGAGGGATCTCCCCCAGCAGAAGGGAAAGATATCTCTCCAAATCCCACATGCCGGAAATCTCTTCAGCAAAAACAAGACTGCCTTCCTTTTTTACCACCTTTGCACGATAGACAGCGTAATTGACAAGAATTGTTTCGGAAGAGCATGCCTGACGGAATCCCGCGTCCATCCGGCGCTGCATGGACGCATCCTGGGACAGAAGGATGCTGGCTGGACGAATCCCCTGCTCCTCCAGCAGGCGAAGGCAATAGGTCACATTGTTGCCGCAGTTCGTGGATTGGGTTTCCAAAGCATCGGGGCGCAATCCCCATTTCTCCCACAGATACGCGGCAAAGCATTCCGCTTCCGAACGCCCGACGGTTTCAATTTGGGGAAACTCCGCGTGTATCTTTTGGCGGAGTGATTCTGTTGTGTGGCCTTCTCCCCCCACAATCAGAAACCGCTTTGCCGCTTTTTCCCGCATAGCTCCGGCCAGAATCTCCGCCCCGCAGAGAATACTTCCGCCAAACAGAACCATGACGTCTGCCTGTTCCCATCCATACCGTTTTTTCAGATTTTCCCTTGTCAGGGCCGGGACATCCCGCATCCCGCAGAAATCTCCCAGTACGTTGATCCAATCCGCTGTTTGCTGTACATCCATGCTGAACACTCCTTTTTCGTTTATCGTAATTGTTCCCATTCTCAAATTCTGCCGCTGCGGCGATCGGCTAAAGGGGAAGCCCCAAACGCGGCTGTGTTTGGGGCTTCCTTTTTCGTATGTTCTTCCTGTTTCGGCGCTTGCGCAATGCAGGGCAAACGCCAGGCTGAACATTACAGGATATTGCTTTTATTGTAGCATTCCCAAACGAAAAAGACAACGGCATTGCCTGGGAAACTCCATCTCCCTGCTCATTTCGAAAAAACGGTTGCGAAGAGAGAAAAAATTCGGTAAGCTATAAGAGATAGATCCAAATCCGCCCTCCTGTCTTTTCATGCAAAAGGAAACAGGCGGCAACAGAAAGCTGGGAATCGCATGACGCTGCTGCAGCAATGCCGCATCTGGTATAAAAACAAGGAATTTCAACGAATCGTAAACGCGATGGAAGCTCTGCCCTTTGAAAACTGGACGCCCGCGCTTGCCGGAATGCTGGAAAAAGCACGGAATGGCCTGAAAGAAGAGATGGAGAAGGATGTACTGGAAGGGACCGGCCTGTTCACCGGACAGATCCTGCTTTCAGAGCCCCGCTGGGACAAGCAGAAGCTGATCCGGCGGCTCGGATCGGAATGGGGGCTCAAGGCCAGAGAAAGACCGAATCAGCAATCCGATTCCCTTCTGTTCTTTGTGGGAAACACCATTCTCTCCGTCTGTCTGATTTCCTCCCCTGTCCCGGACGGCCAGGCGGAGCATGCCGCCGCCTCCAACTATCTGTGGCCGGAAGCGGAGGAGCGCATAAGAACGCACACCGCCCGGATTTTCGTGGGGGCAATGGGAGACGATGCCAGCCTTCTGGATCGCGGCAGGCTTCTGGTCGAAGTGCTTGCAAGCTGCTGCGATCAGGAAAACGCGCTGGGCGTATTTGTGAACGGCACAGTGTACGAGACTCGTCTTTACGAAACTCTTGCCAAGCTGATTCTCCTGAACCGGCTTCCAGTGGACAACTGGATCTGGTTTTCCTTCTTTCACGACGCGGGCGGCGTCAGCTGCTATACACGCGGGATGCGGGCGTTTGGAAAGGAAGAGCTGGAGGCAATTCACTGCGGGGAAAAATCCTCTGAAGCAAGAGAACTTGTATTCCGCATTGCCGCTCACGTGCTGCAAAACAATATTGTATTTCATGGCGGGGAAGTTATCCATGACGCGGACGGCCGCCGGTATGCCGTTTCCCGCGGAGAGGGCATTTTTTCACAGCAGGAAACCATCCGGATTTTCCGGATTCCCGATGAGCAAACGTCCCCGGACGAATAAAAAGCGCACCCCCGGTGCGGGATCCTGCGATCCTGCGCCGGGGGTGCTGTCGATCCTGCCGTTCTCAGACGGTAACAACTGCCTCGCAGCAGCGATAATCCGTATCAATATTGTGCGCAATCAGACGCACCTTGAGGTTGCGCGGGCCGCACAGAGAACGCGGACTTCCTCCGGAAACATCCAGATCCTCGGGAAGCACAAACTTGACGCATTTCACCAGTACGTCCCGGCAGGTGGGATAGCTGTGCGCGGGAATCGTGATGGCTTTCATACCGCGCTGATACTCCATGCCGTTTGCATCCACCTCTGTCAGAATGACAGCAAGGGCCACGCGCCGGTTGGGACAGACATTCTTGACCGTCACATCGAGCTGGACAATCCTGCCAAGGGACTCCAGATAGGTGTCTCCCAGGTCCACCAGCAGGGAATCCTGGCAGTTCCCCACTGTGATATCGACGGGAACAGGACATCTCTCCGGCGTATACACAATATCGCAATCCACCCGCACCGTCGGATCCGGGAACACCACCACATTTCCCTCCGCGTCCGAATAGACAACGGATTTGTTGACCAGCTTGGTTCCGCCCGTGCTTCCGGTATGGCGCACAAAGAATTCCAGCGCCGCGCCTTCATTGCCCGTCACGCCAAGCTCATCAATCTTCCACTGGATCCGGTGTGCGTCAAGCGCCGCCGCGCTGCCTTTATCCGGAGGGCTGACGCTGACAATGGAGAAGTCATGGTTGACTTCCTCATCGATCACAATCTGCGTTGCGCCCGGCTTTGAGATGTTGACCGCGAGATCTGCAAAGAGATCCTCCAGATCGGCTGCGTCCGGCGTCACCGCCACATGGGAAGCGTCGGGATCTGTCGCCCACTCGTTGAGCGTTCCAACATCCACGCCATCGGTACCGACCAGGCCAATGCAGCAGATCACAATCCCCGCGGCCTTTGCCGCCGCGGCAACAGGAGCAGGCGGCGGACCTGACGTTGTTTTTCCGTCGGTGAACATGACGATCACCTTTCCATTCGGGGAAGCAGGATCAAACAGGCCGATTGCCTTGGTGAAGGCATCCGCATGGTTGGTGGAACCGCCTGCCGCCAGACCGTCCACCGCCGCTTTGAGTGCGGCGACGGAGGTGATCAGCTGCGTGTTGTCCGTCGCCTGCTCGGAAAAGCTGACGATACCGATCCGGCTGCCGGACCCGATATTGCCGTCCTTGCTGCTGTCGGTGGCTTCGTCGATGATATCGATAAACGTCTTGGCTCCCAGCTTCAGATTGGCCAGCGGCGAACCGGACATGCTGCCGGAGCGATCGAGAACCAGAACAATATCCGTGGGATTCGAGGAGATATCGGGAGCTGCGGAAAACGCCAGCGTCACCCGCATCGTCCCTTCGCAGTCAATCTGCGAGACATCGATCTTCTTATTTGCATTCAATACACCCATGGTATTCCCTCCAAACGTGTCATAGCTTCCCCCTTGACAGGGTATGCAGCGGAAGGGGAAAAAGTTCCTCCCATCGTTTCACTCTTTGCACACGGGCAGGCCCAGCACGCGGTACAAAAAGGCAATTGCCTCGTCCATCCCCATGCCGTCATGCCCTTTTTCCGGGCTGTAGTGCAGAATCACCTTGATATCATGATATTCCTTCACACGTCTCATGCGCTCCGCTGCCTGGAGGAAAGGAACCAGCTGTGTGGAATTGTCCGCCTCTGAGCAGAGATTGACATGCAGATAAAGCGGCGGCACGTAGCCATGCTTTTCAAAAGCGTCGATCAGACTGAACCGTTCCCGATAGCTCAAAGCCTCTCCAATATTGTCAAAGCAGAAGGTGATCACGGCGTCGAGCGCATCCTTGTAAATCCAGTGCCGCACATCCAGCTGTGCATTGTCCGCCACAACCGTCGCGCCGCGCAGGTAAATTCCTGTAATCGCGGAGAGATATCCACCGCCGGATGTGCCGTAAATGACCGTATCTTTCAAACGGATCTTCATCCTTCGGATGATCCGTTCGAGAATCCGGCTGCTGTTCTCCAGATAATAGTTGTCATTTTTTCCCACACCCCAGCCGAGTTGCAAAAAGCTGTTGAGATACAGCGTGGGGTCCATGCAGAACACGGAGGAGGTTTTCAAAATCTCTGCCCAGCTGTGCCGCTGAAACACCGGATAGCGCACGTTTCCCTCCGGCACAGCTCCATTGTGAAACACAATCAGCTTGTTGTTCCCGTTCCGGCGGCGGATCAGGTATTCATACGGAACTCCCTTCTGTATCACGCGCAGAATGAACGTTTTCTCCCGCTGGATTTCAAATGTGTCCAACTCATAGTCGTGGATAGTGATTTCAGGGTACGGCAGCCTTTTCAGCTTGGCTCCTCCCTCCCGGCGGGCAATGGCAGTGTCAATCAGGTTTACCGTCTTTTCCACTTCTGTTTTCAGATCGTACTCTTCCCCGATGGCAAAACCCGGCCTGACACCGTCGTAACGTTCCAGATACCGCAGCAGAACAGCAGCCAGGGCTTTCTCGTCATACGGCACCAAATCGCCGCAGTCGTATTGCTCCACCAACTCTCCGGCCACCCCCACGTCGGTTGAAATGATTGGCGTCCCAAGCATGACGCTTTCCACCAGCACAAGGCTGAACCCCTCGCTCAGAGAGGTCAGCACCGTCGCGGCGCTGTGCTTGACATACGGGTACGGGTTTTCTATAAACCCCAGAATTTTCGCATTTTCCGACAAATCATTTTCCCGGATAAATTCTTCCAGTTTCGGCCGATCATCCCCATCCCCCAGAAGGTAAATCATAAAATCATCCCGCTTCTTCTTTACCTCCCGGGCAGCTTTCAGAAGCAGGATTTGATTTTTGTTGTAGTCCAGTCTTCCCAGCGTGGTGAACAGCACCTTATCAGGAAGCTCTACCTGTTCTTTACAAAGGCGGGTGATCTTTTCCCTGTCCACAGAATTGGAAATCTTCACCACTCGTTCCGTGATCCCAAACAGCTCTTTCAAAGTTTGCTGCACGACATCGGAAATCACAGCAATCGCGTCAAAGCATTTGAAAACGTTTGCCTGCATCTCATATTCCTGTTTGACGCTGCGGTATTCAGGCGTCCCTTCTTTCAGCCGGTGGTAATCGAGCTCCCTCAGATCCCCCCGGATCCAGAGGACCTTTGCCCCACCCTTGAGATAAGAGGCAAAATAGGACGGCGCGTTGTGGTTGCAGGCGATGACGCAGTCATACTTTTCCCGGATCCGCTGGTTGAAACGCAGCGGATCGCCCAGCAGGGCATAGTAGCGCTTGAGCGCCGCTTCCTCGTCAAAGTCTTCCGCTGTATAATCAATCAGCGGATCCAAAATACGGATGTGGTCTCGAAAAATGGTGCTCTCCGCATATTTAAAGAGCGGCAGGACGCTGATTGCATACTGTTCCGGATCCATCCGGTTCAGCACATCGGCCAGCGATTTTTCGGTCCCATACCCATAGGAGACGCTCCAGGTCACAAACAACAGCTTTTTCAATTCTCATCACCCTGTGGACAGTATATGGCCCACCATGGTACAGACGTGAAAATGCCCGTGGGCACAAATAAGCCCACGGGCATTTTCTGAATTGGGACGTCCGATTCCGGCGTCACCCGCTAAGGAGGTGTTTCGAGTTGAAACTGCTGTTTCGCAAGATTCGCGATGGGATCCGCCGCGTCAGCCTGGTCGACTGGTTTCTTCTGGCCTTCATGGCCGCCTTGTTCAGCTATACGCTCCATTCCCTGTTTTTATCTCCTCCAGAACAGGAGATCGGATCGGTCGATGTGGTTGTGAGAACCTCCGCCGCCGCTATTTTCGGCTATTTTCTGAGCCGGAATTCCCTGCAAACCTCGCCGCCCCCATCGGGAAACACTGCCATACTACCGCCTGCCATACTCCCGGAAACCGGTGCCACACCCACAGCACGCGCTCAAATCGGCTTTTCCCTCTCCCCTGCCACGGAAAATCCCGTGCCGGGAGGGGCTTCCTCTTCGGAAAGCCAGAGAGACGGCTGTGCAAACTTTCAAATCATCGTGGTGTCCTGCATCGGCCTGTTTTCCCTGATTCTGCTGTTCCTCATTCATGAGGGGATCGTGGGTTCCAGATCGGTGACGGCGGCCGCCTCCCAGCTTCGCGATTTTGTCTCGGCGAGCGTCGGTTTTTTGGTAAGCTCCGGAAAAAACAGCAAATCGTCCTGAAAAGCTTCACGGCAGGAAAGGAGCGTCACAAAAGGGTGATATCCAGCTCCAGATGATACGCGCCGCCTGTCACCGCAAACGCTTCCGGCATGGCAATGCTCCATGCCATATCGCTGCCAATCGGCCCGTGCGCCGCGTCAAGATGCAGGATCGTTTCCTTCCGGCGCGGCAGCTCGTGGTCGTGCGCCGCCTTTTGGCAGTCCTCCACGGTATAGTGATGCGCATCAAAATGGATCGGCGCCCTGGAACGGAAAGAAATTTCGCGCCCGCTCTCCTGTTTCAGACGCAGCCAGCGGGTTTCCTCATGCCCCCCGTTCTCCGACGGCGGGATAAAGGCAAAATGCTGATCCTGCACGGTGGATTCGTACACCGCAAGGGGAGCGGACAAAATCCGATCGGCATAGCATTCCTGTTTTCCCCGCCCAAAATAGGACAACCCTTCAAATCCCTCCGCCGTCCGGCATTCCAGGCCCACGCGCGGCACCGCACGATAGGAGGGATCGAGATAGAAATCCGCGCCGACGGTAAGCAGGCCGTCCCCGCGCAGCGTATACCGCACCGTTCCGCCAATGGGCGGGCAATCGGCCGCCCGCTGGAAGAAGGGAATCTCCACCCGGATCTCCTTTGATCCGGTCAGAACGCGCGGCTCACCAAAAACAAAGGATTGCCCGCGAAGCTTGCGGTATTCTTCTTCCCATCCCCAGCCCGCCTGCGCGTCAAGGCCGGTATAAGGGCGGTCAAAGCACGGGACAAAGCCGCTTGTGAGGTAGACGTGCCCATCCTTCTCAAGACTTTGCAGCAGGCCTGTTGATTTGTCCAGCCGCAAAACGGTCCCGGCCGCTTCCAGGCAAAGCCCTTCCCCGGTTTCCACAAGGGACGGCACGCCGCACGCCACAGAAACCGGCTTTTCCGCTGCGCCGCTTTCCAGGACAAATTGGAACAGGCCGATTTCCTCTCCTGCGTCCGCATAGAAGGTTTTCTCTCTCCGGCGCACCGAAAATTCGATGGTGTAAAGGCAGCCGTTCTTCTTTTTGTATGGGATTTCGATAGACAGCTCTTCCTGTTCTCCGGGGCGCAAATCGGGAAGCTCAACCGCCTGTTCCGCTATCTTGACGCCGTTTTCCCGGATCGATGCGGCACAGGAGAACGACGCGAGCGAATCAACCAGACCGTCATTGCGCAGGACAAAACGGTCCCACGGTGCTGTCGTCTGCCACGGAGAAAAAACAGGAGGACGGCTGAAACGAACCGGCGCATAGGCTTCCTTCACCTCATGGGCCACCGGCTTGCAGCGCAGATCCGGCAGGACAATTCCGTTGCAGGTCATGAAGGGCGGACAATCGCCTCCATCCCTTCCCTCCACAAACGATTCCCCGAAATCTCCGCCATAGGCAAAGAAGATTTCTCCGTTTTCTGTTTTTCCGGGCAGGCACTTGTCCTGCCAGTCCCAGATATAGCCTCCCTGAAAGCGCGGATAGCGCTCCGTCAGCTCCACAAAGCGGGAAAGCCCGCCGCCGCTGTTGCGGATCTGGTACAGATATTCCACCAAAATGATTGGGCGGTCGTCCTCCGGATCGGCCAGCATTTTCAGAATGGTGTTGTAATGGGCATACATGTTTCCACGGACATCGGAAATGCGCTTGCCCGGCTCTCCGGCTTCGTACTGGCAAAGCCGGGTCGGATCGTATTCCTTGAGGAAACCATACATTGCGGCATGGTTGGCGCCTGTCCCGCTCTCGTTGCCAAGCGACCAGGCATAGATACTGACATGGTTTTTATGCTGCTCCGCCATGCGCACAGCTCGGTCCAGAAACGCACCCGACCAGCGCGCGGAATGGGTCAGCGCGCCGCCCACTCCATGTGTTTCCAGATTACATTCGCAGATCAGCAGCAGACCATACTCGTCGCAGAGATCATACCAATCGGGACTGTCCGGGTAATGACAGGTGCGCACCGCGTTGATGTTCATGCGCTTCATCTGCCGGATCTCCTCGATCATGATTTCTCTCGGCACGGCACGTCCCGTTTTCCAGAAATGCTCATGCCGGTTGACGCCCCGGATCACCAGACGGCTGCCGTTGAGATACACCACACCGGAACGGACCTCCATTTTTTTGAAGCCGAAGCGGCTCGATTCCACATCCAGAACCGTCCCGTCCGGCGCGAGAAGCTCAAACACGGCGGTGTAAAGAACAGGGTGATCCGGCGACCACAGGCGAACGGAATCCAGTGCCATGCGGACACGGGCGGTATTGGCCGTCGGTACACGGTCACAGCGATATTCCGCTTCCGCCCGCACCGCTCCCTCTGTGCTGACCAGAAGCGTCTGTTCCGCATCATAGAGAGACGCGCGCACACGGCAGGCGGCAAAGCCTTCTTCCCGCGATACGCGGATATCCGCCTGAAATTCTCCTGTCCCACGCACCACATCCGGGATCGCCATCCAGTGGACATCCTCTATGTGCAGCTTGGGCTTCGCGATCAGCCACACATTCCGATATATGCCGGACAGATACCAGTAATCCTGATCCTCCAGATACGTGCTGTCCGCAAAGCGCATCACCTGAAGCGCGATCAGGTTTTCTCCGGGCCGGACATATCTGGTAATGCAAAACTCCGCCGCCAGCTTGCTGTCCTGGGAATAGCCCACGGGTTCCCCGTTGATCCACAGGTAAAACGCCGTCTCAACTCCCTCAAAATTCAGATACAGCTCACGGCCTTCCATCTGCTCCGGCAGGGTGAAGCGTCTCCGGTAGCAGCCGGTGGGATTTTCCTTCGGCACATGGGGCGGATTGACCACGCTCTGCCCCTCCTGCCCCGTCGCAAGCCAGCAATCGGCCTCCTTTTTCTGAAACGGGAAGGCCACATTGGTATAGATCGGTTCTCCAAAGCCCTGTACCTCCCAGTTGGAGGGAACGGAAATGTCCGAAAACGCGCTGTCGTCGTACTCCGGGCGATAAAAATCATCTACCGTCTCCGGCGAGGGGTACAGCCGGAAGCGGTAGGAACCGTTCAGACTCATTGTGTAGGGGCTGCTCCCATAAGGGCCGGACAAAGCCCGGTCAGCGGTATCATAAGCGCCCCAGCGGGAATGGGCGGGCATCCGATTGACGGAAAGCACCTCCAGATTCTCCCAATCCGGCGCGCGGTGAAACTCCTTCCGATTGTTTTCCATGTGCACAACTCCTTTTTTCTTGCGCTCCGCGCTTTCTCTCCAAACAGAAAGAAGGGGAAGCTTTGACGTTTTTCTGCTTTCATGATAAACTGTTTGCAGAAAAAAGGACATAGCGCAAATGGGAAAAAGGATGTCCTGATTGGGAAAGGAGCCTGCGGTATGAATCACCCCTCTCTCTCCTCTGTGAAGCATGAGGTCACCTATCGCTTCATCGGAGGAGCTCCGGAAAACGGAATTCTTTCCTGCGGCTTCATGCGCAAGAAAAGCGCCCAAAAATCACAGATCGATTTTGTTATTCCCTACTACAGCTGTTTCCTGCTTTTGCAGGGAAGCGGGGAATACTGGGATGAAACCGGCGCGCGCGCCGCGCTGACTCCCGGAAGCGTCTGCCAGCGCCTGCCGAACCGGCGGCACTCCACGCGCGTGGACGGCGACGGAAGCTGGCTGGAATTTTACATCAGCTTTGGCAAGGGCGTGTTCAACAGTCTGAAAAGTCTGGAACTGGTGCAGGAGACTGTCCCTGTTGGGAGGTTTGCCGATCCCCTTTCCCTCCTCCCGCTTTTCCATGGTCTCCTCTCCCGCATGAGCGCCGCGCCGGATCCTCTGCTGGCCGCCTGCCTGTTGGAAGCCCAGCAGCTTGTCCTGACGCTGACGCGCCCCCGCGATCCGCGCCCCGGTCTTTCTCCCGTGACAGTCCGCGCCTGCGAGCTGCTGGAAAAGGATTCCGGGCGCGAGCTTCCCCTCCCAATGGTCGCGGAGCGGCTCTGCGTCGGCTATGAGACTCTGCGCAAGCAGTTTCAGCGGGAAATGCACCTTTCTCTCGAAGAATACCGGCAGAGCAGACGCATGACCACCGCGCAGATGATGCTGCTGGAGGGCGAACCAGTCAAGGCGGTGGCGAAGGCTCTCGGCTACAGCGACGCATGCGCTTTTTCCAAGCAATTCAAGCGCTTTTGCGGTTCCTCCCCCTCCGTTTACGCGCAAAGCCTGCTGCAAAAGCCCTGACAGCAAAAAGAGCTGGACAGCTTCGGGATCCCCCCTGGACTGTCCGGCTCCTTGATCAGGAAAGCCGTTCCTTAAAATCCTCATAGCCAAACCGGCGCACCAGAAAGCGATTGCCGTTCTTGTCCCTCCAGACAATGGAGGGGAGCGCCATGCCGTTGAACGTATTGGTTTTGACCATCGTATACAGAGCCATATCCTCAAACACGAGGCGATCACCTTCGCGCAGCGGCACATCGAAGGAATAGTCTCCGATAACATCCCCGGCCAGACACGTCGGCCCACCAAGACGGAAGGTATGCGCTTTCTCTCCCGGCTGGCCCGCATCCCGCAGCGGCGGACGGTAGGGCATTTCCAGCACGTCCGGCATATGGCAGGCCGCGGAGGTGTCAAGAATTGCGATATCCATACCGTTCTGAAGCGTTTCCAGCACACTGGTCACCAGGAATCCGGCGTTGAGCACCACGGCCTCCCCCGGCTCCAGATACACCTGTACACCGTAGGTTTCCTTCAAATGGCGCACAACACGGATCAGCCGCTCCACATCGTAATCGTCGCGGGTGATATGATGGCCGCCGCCGAGATTCAGCCACTTCATCTGAGAAAGCCAGCGGCCGAATTTTTTCTCCACCGCCGCGACCGTCTCCTCCAGCGCGTCGGAGTTTTGCTCGCAGAGCGTGTGGAAATGCAGGCCGTCGAGCTGCGGAAGGATCGATTCGTCAAACTGGGCAAGCGTTGTGCCGAGACGGGAGCCGGGCGAGCACGGATCGTAGATCGCGTGTCCCTCCTGTGTGGAGTGCTCCGGATTCAGCCGCAGGCCGCAGGATTTCCCGGCAGCACGGGCGCGGGGCGCAAAGCGGCGCACCTGAGCCGGGGAATTGAACACAATATCATCCGCGTATTGCAGCAGCTCGTCCCACTCGTCCTCGCGGTAGGCAGGGGAAAACACATGGGTCTCCCCTCCGAATTCCTCATGCCCGAGACGGGCTTCATACAGGCCGCTGGCCGTACTGCCCGCAAGATACTGCCGCAAAAGCGGATAGACAGAAAACATGGAGAACGCCTTCTGTGCCAGCAGGATTTTACAGCCTGCCCGTTCCTGCACGTCCCGCAGGATTTCCAGATTATGCGTGAGCCGCGTTTCATCCACCAGGAAATACGGCGTACGCGGCTCTCCTGTGATCGGCTGCATCAGTCCACCAGGACCGGATCGCGGTCCACCTGCCACGGCAGGCCCCATTCATTGAGCGCCTCCATGTACGGATCGGGATCGAACTCCTCCACGGTGTAAACGCCGGGCTTCGACCATTTGCCGGTGAGCAGCATCATGGCGCCCACCATGGCGGGCACGCCGGTAGTGTAGGAGATGGCCTGCGAGCCGACCTCCTTGTAGCACTCCTGATGATCGCAGACATTGTAAATGTAGGCTTTCTGTTCCACGCCGTCCTTCCGGCCAGTAAAGATGCAGCCGATGTTCGTTTTGCCGACCGTGCGCGGCCCAAGGGAAGCCGGATCCGGCAGCAGCGCCTTGAGGAACTGGATCGGAACAATCTTGTGGCCCTCAAACTCCACCGGCTCGGTGGAGAGCATGCCGACATTTTCCAGACACTTCATATGCGTAAGGTAGCTCTGGCCGAAAGTCATGAAAAAGCGGATGCGCTTGACGCCGGGGATATTCTTCGCGAGGGATTCGATCTCCTCGTGATGAAGCAGGTACATATCCTTCTCCCCCACTTCCTTGAAGTTGTACTCGCGCTTGATGCTCATGGCGGGGATCTCCACCCAATGCCCGTTCTCCCAATAAGAGCCGGGAGCGGACACCTCGCGCAGGTTGACCTCCGGGTTGAAGTTGGTGGCAAAGGGATAGCCGTGGTCGCCGTCGTTGCAGTCGAGAATGTCGATGGTGTCGATCTTGTCGAACAGATGCTTCTGGGCATAAGCGCAGTACGCCTGGGTCACGCCGGGATCAAAGCCCGTGCCAAGCAGGGCGGTGAGACCGGCCTTTTCAAATTTCTCCTTATAGGCCCACTGGTAGGAATAATCGAAGTAGGCAGAGAAGCCCTCCTCCTTGCAGCGCTTCTCATACTGCGCGCGCCATGCGGGATCGGAGAGATCCTCCGGCTCGTAGTTGGCGGTATCCAGATAATTGACGCCGCATTCCAGGCAGGCGTCCATGATCGTCAGATCCTGATACGGCAGGGCAATGTTCATGACCAGATCCGGCTGATAGTCCCGAATCAGTGCGGCGACCTGATCAACATGGTCGGCATCCACCTGCGCAGTGGTGATTTTCGTCTTGGTCGTGCCCTCCAGCTTCTCTTTCAGAGCGTCACATTTCGACTTTGTGCGGCTCGCGATGCAGATCTCCGAAAACACCTCGCTGTTCTGGCAGCACTTGTGAATCGCGACGGACGCAACACCGCCGCAGCCGATAATCAAAACTCTTGCCATTTTCTATTCCTCCATTGAAATGTTGATTTAATGCAAAGCGAGCAGCATCTCGCGAACTACCTTGCAGGCCGCCGCCGTGGAGATCCCGCTGGGATCGTAGGGCGGGCTGAGCTCGTTGACATCGCACGTGACCACGTTGGCACGGCTGCACACAAGTGTCACGGCGCGGCGCAGCGCGTCAAAGGACACGCCGCCCGGCTCCGGCGTCCCCGTTCCCGGGAACACGGAGGGATCCAGAACATCCAGATCCACGGTAAAATAGACCGGCTTTCCCGACAGGCGATCCAGCGTTTCTTCCAGGCCCTCAAAATCGAAGCGCCGGGTTGTCACATGCTCCATACCCCAGCGGAATTCTTCGCGGTCGCCGGAGCGAATGCCGAACTGAAAGATTTTTCCGTCTCCCACCAGCTCCCAGCAGCGGCGCAGAACGCAGGCGTGGGACAGCTTCGCGCCGAGATAATCGGCGCGAAGGTCAGCGTGCGCGTCAAAATGGATCACATGCAGCTCCGGAAAATGACGGGCCGCCGCGCGGAACGCCCCCAGCGTGACCAGATGCTCACCGCCGAGCAAAAAGGGACGCTTGCCTGCCGTGAGGATTTCCTCCGCGGCTTCCTCAATCTGGGCCAGCGCCGTGGACGCATCCCCCAGACAAAGCTCCAGATCTCCCAGATCCATCACCGCGATGTCCTGCAAATCCTTATCCTGATACGGGCTGTAGCTCTCGATTCCAAACGATTCCCGCCGGATGGCCCCGCTGCCAAAACGCGTGCCGGGGCGGTACGAGGTGGTGCAGTCAAAGGGAGCGCCGAACAGCACGGTACCGGCTTCATCGGCTTCCTTGTCACAGCACATAAAAACTTCAATATTCCTGTTCAACATCTTTCAGCAGCTCCTCCACATACGCGGGCAGATAAAACGCGCCCTTGTGCAGTGTTGTTGTATAGTAGCGGCATTTCAGGCCGCGCAGATTCCACTGTGTTTCCTTGAGGTCGCGCAGCGGGTGGTATTTCTTGGATGCAAAACCGAACAGCCAGTGGCCGGACGGGTACGTTGGGATATGCGCCTGATAGACGCGGCTGATATGGAACGACTCCACAATCCGCTTGTGTGCCCGCTGGCAGGCTGCGGCGTCCGCCTGATAAAACGGGCTTTCATGCTGGTTGACCATGATCCCATCCTCGCGCAGCGCCTTGAAGCAGCTTCCGTAAAATTCCCGGGTGAACAGCCCCTCTCCCGGCCCGAACGGATCGGTCGAGTCAACGATGATGAGATCGTAGCAGTTTTCCTTTGAGCGGACAAACCGCACGCCGTCCTCATAATGGATGCTCAGGCGCGGATCGTCGAGACGGCAGGCGGTCTGCGGAAGATACTTTTTGCAGACCTCCACCACCAGCGGGTCGATCTCCGCCATGTCGATGTGTTCAATCTCGGGATAGCGCGTCAGCTCACGGATCACGCCCCCATCCCCCGCGCCGATGACGAGTACATCCCGCACCTTGGGATGCACTGCCATGGGAACATGGGTGATCATCTCATGATAAATGAATTCATCCTTTTCGGTCAGCATCATATAGCCGTCAAGTGTGAGAAAACGGCCAAACTCCGGCGAATCAAACACGTCGATGCGCTGAAACTCGCTTTTTCCGGAATACAGCTGCTGGTCCACACGGATGGACAGCTTGACGTTCGGCGTCTGTGCTTCGGAAAACCAGAAATCCACTTTATTCATCCTCCTTGAGCACGTTCAGGCGCTCGATCTCGGGGTTTTCCGGCCCCGTCATCGAACAGCCCTTCTCCTTGGCATACTCGATGTAATCCAAAATCGGATCGGTGATGCGCTCGCCCGGCGCGAGGATCGGGATCCCCGGCGGGTAGCACATGACAAACTCGCTGCACACGCGCCCTGCCGTCTCCCGCAGAGGAAGCGACTCCTTCGGCGCATAGAAGGCATCCTGCGGTGAAACATCCACCTGCGGATCGATGTATTCCTGCGTCATGAGATCCGCCTTGCTGCGCCCGAAACGGCGGCGCACCTCGGAAAGCGCGCTTACCAGCCGCTCGATCTCGCGTGGACGGTCGCCCACGGAGACATAGGCGAGAATGTTGCCGAGATCGCCGAATTCAATCTGAATGTCGTATTCATCGCGAAGCAGGTCGTAGACCTCAATCCCCGCCAATCCCACGTCGAGCGTATTGACGGAAAGCTTCGTCACATCAAAATCGTAAACACTGTCGCCATTTATGAGTTCGCGGGAGAAGGCGTAATAGCCGCCGATCGCGTTGATCTCCTCCCGCGCGTATTCCGCCAGCCGGAGCACGCGATCAAAATCCGTTTTTCCGCGCAGGGCAAGGTTGCGCCGCGAAATATCGAGACTGGAAAGCAGGAGATACGATCCGCTCGTTGTCTGCGTCAGATTGATGATCTGGCGCACATGGCCCTCCTGCATGGCCGGGCCGGTCAGAAGCAGGGAACTCTGTGTCAGGCTGCCGCCGGACTTGTGCATGGAAACGGCGGCCATATCGGCCCCTGCCGCCATCGCGGAGACGGGAAGCCCCTCCCCGAAATAAAAATGGGTTCCGTGTGCTTCGTCGGCCAAACAAAGCATCCCATGCTCATGCGCCAAACGCACAATCGTGCGCAGATCCGAACAGATACCGTAATAGGTCGGGTTATTGACCAGCACAGCCTTCGCGTCCGGATTCTCCCGGATCGCCTTCTCCACTGCGGAAACGCTCATCCCCAGCGGGATACCGAGACGGTTATCACATTCCGGGTTGACATAGACAGGGATCGCACCGCACAACACCATGGCGCCCATCACGCTGCGGTGCACATTGCGGGGAAGAATGATCTTTTCTCCCCTTTTGGCAACGGAGAGCACCATGCTCTGCACCGCCGAGGTTGTCCCTCCCACCATGAGGAAGGCATTTGCCGCCCCAAAAGCCTCCGCGGCCAGCTGTTCCGCCTCCCGGATCACGGAAACGGGGTGGCAGAGATTATCCAGCGGCTTCATGGAATTGACGTCCATGGAAACACACTGTTCTCCAAGAAGCTGCGTCAGCTCCGGGTTGCCGCGGCCGCGCTTGTGGCCGGGCACATCGAAGGGAACAACGCGCATCTGGCGGAAGCGCTCGAGCGCTTCATAAATCGGCGCGCGCTCCTGATTGTGAAGCTCCAAATTGTCCCCCTCCTCAGTAAATGTTCCGGCCGCTGAAAATTTCGATCATCTCGCGGCGCAGATTATCCATGATATTCAGCCGCGTGCGGGGCGGCAGCTCGTAAACGTCCGTTTTAAACAGGTAATTCTGAAGATCGATTTCCTTGAGCATCATCTTCGTATGGAACAGGTTCGCCTCATACACATTGATATCCACCGTATCATAACGGCGGAGGATCTCGTCGGAAATGTAATCCTGAATGGAGGTGATGCGGTGATCGAGAAACAGTTTTTTGCCGTTCACATCGCGGGTAAAGCCGCGCACACGGTAATCCATCGTGATGATATCGGAGTCAAACGAACCAATCAGATAGTCGAGCGTCGAGAGCGGGGTGATTTCTCCGCAGGTCGCCACGTCGATATCCACGCGGAAGGTAGCCAGAAACGTCTCCGGATGATACTCCGGGTAGGTGTGCACCGTCACATGGCTTTTATCCAGATGGGCCAGCTGGGTCTGCCCGGCGGGAACCATGGAACCCTCCGCAATCAGAAGGGTAACGGACGCTCCCTGCGGCTCGTAATCCTGCTGGGCAATATTGAGCACCTTTGCGCCAATCATCTCCGTGAGGGTGGTCAGGATATTGGTCAGACGCTGCGAATTGTACTGTTCATCAATATAGGAAATATAATCCTGCTGTTCCCGCGCTGTTTTGGCGTAGCAGACATCGTAAATATTAAAGCTCAGCGCCTTGGTCAGGTTATTAAAGCCGTATAATTTCATCTTCTCTCCCATGCAGAAGCTCTCCTCTTCCTCTGCGCCGCCCCCCGGCGGTTCGCTGCGGTGATGATCGGGACACCCCGAAAGAAATAAAAACAGGCGATGTGCGCTGTGCACATCGCCTGTCATCCGTCAAAATCAATCCCCATCCGCAGGAATACAAAGCCCCCGCGGGCAGAAAGCCGCCTGTGATGGTTCGATACAGAGTCTATATAGCAAATACTTACTTTTACTACTCTTATTGACCTTTTACAAGTTGATGTACGCTATGCGCACCGGTTATAAAGGAACCAACTCATAAAATTGAACCTTCCGTTTTCCCTTTCAGGCACTTCGGCTCAATCAATAACGGCGGCTGACGCCGCCCTTCGGCAGTTGACCCGGCTGTCCGTATGGCCTTGACCTGAGAAAAACACTCAGGTGGTCGAAGAAAGATTTGCATGGATACTCTGTAGTCACTCATATCACATGTCGATTGTAATTATATCATACCACTCGATATTGTCAACCGCTTTGCGCGAGTTGACAGAGATTTTACACAATCGTCCCGCAAAACGTCAATTCGGGGCGTTTTTTGTCCGTTTTTTCTCTCTTCTCAGCTGGAACTTTTCCACCCAGCCCTTCTGATAGCGGATCGAGATATAGCCGATCACCGCCATCACCAGCGCGCCGATCGTATCGACAATCAGATCCTTCATGGTATCCATCAGCGCGGCGCGGCCCACCAGCGGCTCCCCGCTTTCCAGGGCAAATTTCTGCATGTTGGTGTGCAGAAGCCCGTCCGCGGTGAATTCATAGAATTCCCAGACCACGCCGAGAAACACCGCGAAGCACAGCGTAAAAAAGGCAACAAACACCGGACTGAGGTTCATGGGCACGCGATCCGTCCGGTTGAGAAAATTAATCACGGAAAAGCCCAGCGCTCCCAGCATTGCCCCGCTGAAGGTATGCAGAATCGTGTCCCAGTGCGGCACATTGTAATAGAACGACCGCACCTCCCCCAGAAAGATAGCGCAGTAGAGGAACACCGCAAACAGCACCATCATTTTGGAGGGGATGATCAGCTGCCATTTATGGCGCAGAAGACTTGGCAGCAGCATCGCCACAACGCCTACAATGCATTGGAGCAGCATCAGCACATAGTCGCCCTTGACACGGCGGTACGGCATCGTCGGATCCGGCTCCGACGGCGCCAACGCCATAGCAACAGAAATAAACACGACAGATCCGGCCATGCTCAGAAAGATAAACCACCAGAGAATTTTCGTCCAATTCAGAGAAATCCGTTTTTTTGTCATTTGCGTCCCTCCTCCTCCGGCGGATCGTCCGTTTCCTTCCAGCTTGAAACAGCCAGAAACAATCCCGCGCAGGCCAAAAAGCACGCTGTCACCGCACAGGCAATCGCCCAGCCGCTGATTCCGAACGGCCCCAGCACGCACGATACCAGCGTCAGCACCAGACCAATCTCAAAAAAGATGACGGCCATCTTCCCGTCGCTCATTTTTCTTCCTCCTTTTCCTGTCCGATTGCACGGGAGAGCGCGGCAAGCTCCTCCATGGTCAGCTGCTCTGCGCGCGCCGTGGGGGAAACACCGGCGCGCTCGCAGGCACGCTGGACCCGATCCTTGGAAAGGCCCAGCAAAGCGGAGACGGAGTTTGCCACTGTTTTTCTCCTCTGCCCGAACGCTGCCTTCACCAGTGCAAAAAAGTCCTTTTCACTGTCCACCTCCACCGGCGGACGATCCAGAATATCAAAGCGGATCACGGCGGAATCAACATTCGGCTGCGGCAGAAAGCTGCCCCGTCCCACGCCAAAAAGCAGTCTTGGCTCTGCGTAATAGCGCACCGCCGCGCTCACCGCACCGCACTGGCGCGTTCCGGGGGCGGCGCAGAGACGTTCGGCGGCCTCCTTCTGCACCATCACCGTCAGGGAAGTGATGGGAAGCTTTTCCTCCAGCAGCTTCATAATCACAGGAGATGTGATATAATACGGCAGATTGGCGCACACCGCCACCTGCATACCGGGGAACTCCTCCCGCAAAAGCGCATGCAAATCGACTTTCATCACATCGCCGTTTACAATTTTTACATTGGAGAACTCCTCCAGCGTTTCATCCAGGACGGGAAGCAGGCGCTGATCCAGCTCGATACTCACCACGCGTCCCGCGCGCCGCGCGAGCTCCGCCGTGAGCACCCCGATGCCGGGGCCGATTTCCAGCACGCCGCTCTCCGGCCCCGCTCCGCATTCCTCCGCCATCCGCGGGCAGACGCCGGGATTCACCAGGAAATTCTGCCCCAGACTTTTGGAAAAATGAAACCCATGCCTTCCCAGCACATCCCGAATCACGGCAATATCTGACAGTTGATTCACTTTGCACATTCCTCCACTTTTCTTTCTTCGCTCTCCCGGCGATCGCAGGGAAGCCGTCAGAGAACATTCTGGCCGTTGATGCGAAGGCGGAATTTCAGCCCCAGCCGTTCCGCAGCCTTGCGGCAAAGCATCATGCGGTCCAGAAAAATCTCAAAATAGTCCATGACGGGAGAAATCTCCGTGTCGATGGTCATCTCCTGCACCAGCGCCGTTTTTTCCGGCGTCAGATAGGTGCGCGTTTCCACAACGGCGTAGTTGACGCGGTCATGAATATCAAAGGACGCGAAATCCGTATTCCGCACACGGCTGCGGCGCACATCCGTCTTGTCCGCGAGAATCAGCGCCGCGGCCACCTCGTTGACCGGAAAGGCCGTGCTCTCGTCGTGATTCCCGATGGCGCTGATCACGGTCGAAAGCTCCTCCGCGTCCGCCCCCATTTTGTCCAGAATACGAAAAGCCATCACAGCGCCGCTCTGGGCATGGTCAATCCGGTTGATAACATTGCCGATGTCGTGCAGATAGCCCGCGATCCACGCCAGCTCCGCGAGACGCGCGGGATAGCCCAGATCCAGCAGCAGGTTCTCCGCAAAGGCAGCCGCCCGCGTCACATGGGCAAAGCTGTGCTCCGTATAACCAAGCGCCTCAAGCGCTTCGTCCGCCTTTCGGATGTAGGTAGTGATCTGTTCCTGTTTTCGGATGCTTTCTTTGGTAATCAAAATAGTTGTTTCCTCCTCCCGGCTTGCAGAACAAACAGATGCTTTGGGCAAGCCTACTGAACAGCATATCGGAACTGTGCACAGCGAAGCAAGACAAAAGCTGTAAAAAAATCGTAAAATCCCCTGACATTATTCCGGGCGCAGTTCTCGCCGCGCCAGACGGATGCGGATCACGGTTCCGCTGTCCGGCGAGGAATTCGCTGTGATGGTATGCCCAAGGGCCGCACAGATCCGGCGGCACAGATACAACCCCAGCCCGCTGGCCTTCTTATCGGCGCGCCCGTTCACTCCCGTGTAGCCTTTTTCAAAAATGCGGGGCAGGTCGTCCGCCGCAATGCCGATCCCGGTATCCTGGATGCACAGCGTCAGCGGCTCCTCAAGAAAAACAGTAATCGTGCCGCCCGGCATCGTATATTTAAGCGCGTTGGTCAGCACCTGCTCCACCACAAACAGAAGCCATTTTTCATCCGTCAGCACCTGTGCGTGCAGCGGCTCATAGCAAAGACGGATCCGGCGGCGGATGAATTGCCCGGAGAGACGCTTCACCGCCTGCCGTACAATGGTGTCCAGCTCCTGCTCGCGGAACACATAGTCCGTCGACTCCGAATCCAGCCGGAGATAGCACAGCACCATCTCAACGTACTGTTCAATGCGCAGCAGGTCCTCGGAGACCGCACGGGACAGCTCGCTGTCCTCCTCCTGAAGCGTCAGGCGCATGGAGGCAATCGGCGTCTTAATCTGGTGCGCCCACACCGTATAGTAGTCGATCATATCGGCATACCGGAGCTCCATCGCGCTTTTCAGGCGGCGTTCCTCCTCCCGCAGCGCCCCGATAATCTGCTGGTAATCCTCATCGTCCTGTGTGCGCGGTTCCGGAAAACGTTCCATAAGAGCGGCGGGAAGGGCTGCCAGTTCCGTCAGAAGCCGGTGCTTGCGCCTCGCGCGGAGAAATCCGGGAACCAGCGCCAGCAAACCTACCACCGCGCAGATCAGCGTGGGATACAGCGCCGCCCCCACCGGAAGCCGGTAGAGCAGGAAAGCGCCGACAAAGATAACCGCAAAAAACAGGAACAGCACAATTTCCCTGCGCCTGCGGTAGAGATAGGAGCACACGATCCTCATGAAAGCCTCCGTTTACGAAATGAGATACCCCACACCGAATTTGGTAGAGATAAAATCGGAAAGCCCCGCGGTGTCAAGCTTTTTGCGCAGCCGGTTGACATTGACCGTCAGCGTATTGTCATCCACAAAGCTGTCCGTCTCCCACAGGCGTTCCATCAGCCGCTCCCGGCTGACCACCTTTCCCCGGTTCTCCATCAGCGTCAGAAGCACACGGTACTCATTTTTTGTCAGAGTGACCGCCTGCCCGTCAAACGTCAGCGTCTGGCTGCCCGTATCGAGCACCGCGCCGCGGCATTCAAGCACCGGGGCCGTTTGGGAAAAGTCATAGGCCCGGCGCAGAAGAGCCTGAAGCTTTGCCATGAGGACGTTTGCATCAAAGGGCTTGGCGATAAAATCATCCGCGCCGAGATTCATAGCCATGACAATATTCATATTGTCGGAAGCGGAGGAGAGAAACAGGATCGGCACGCGGGAGGTCCGGCGGATCTCCGTACACCAATGATAGCCATTGAAAAAAGGGAGCGAAATATCCATCACAACGAGATGCGGGGCATACGCCTGAAATTCCTCCAGCACCGCACGAAAATCCTGCACGCAGCGCGCTTCCAGCTCCCACAGCGCCGCCTGCCGGACGATAGCCCCCGCAATCCCGGGATCGTCCTCCACAATCAGAATCCGATACGTTGTCTCTCCCCCTTTCCCGTTTCTTTTCATCAGTTCAGCATGATATCCAGATACGCCTTGACCAGCGCAACGCACTTTTCCCAGCCGGTGCTGTTGTTCCAGCCGAACTGGCTGCTGTTCAGACACAGATCGTAGTTGTCGGCGTCCTTCCAGTTGCGTCCGGTAAAATACTGATAATAGTCTGCCCGGTGCTTATCCGTTTTCCGGATCAGCTTTTTGACCTCATCCTCGCTCAGGGCAGGATGCACCTCCTGTGCGCGCGCCACACAATAGTCAAACGGCGCATGGACATAAATGCGCAGAACATTTTCCACATCCTTGAGAATATAGTCCGCGCAGCGTCCGACAATCACGCACGATTCCTTTTCCGCAAGCTCCTGAATCACGCGCGCCTGAAAATTAAACAGGTTAATGTTGGAAACATAATCGTCGCTGTCCGGCGGGATCAGCTCCCCTTTGTACGCACCCCGGGCGGTGCGGAACAGAAGGGTGCTTTTCAGCTTTTCATCCGCATTGGCAAACAGGCTTTCGTTGATGCCGCTTTTTTCGGAGGCCAGACGGAGGATTTCACGGCTGTAAAAGGAAATCCCCAGCTCCTTGGCCAACAGCTTTCCGATGCTTTTGCCGCCGCTTCCGTATTCACGCGCGATCGTGATCACAAATTTTTTCAATGCAAACACCCTGCCTTTCCTCTTCCCGTCTCCGCACAAATGCCGGACGGTGCTTCTTCTTTTCAGTATAGGCGGTAAGCGGTCGAAGATCAATCAGATTTTATGAAAATCGAAAGCCTTTCTTGTATTTTGCCCTTTTCTATGGTAGTCTTACCATGTAGAAGCCGTGCATGAACTGGCTTGTCCCGTTTGAGGACAGGCCTTTTTTGTGAAAGGAGTCCTGTCAAGATGAATGTTTCCCAGCTATTGGATCAAGTATGTGACATTGTGCGTGAGGATGGTGAACGAATCCTCGCGATGCGGCAGCCGCAGGTTTTCACCAAGGAAGGCCACGCGAATTTTGTGACCAGCGCCGACCTCGCATCTCAGGCCTTTTTGATGGAGCAGCTGTCCCCCCTCCTTCCGGAAGCCCATTTTTTTGCCGAGGAGCAGGAGGAAAATGTGCTGGCTCCCGGTTACAACTGGCTGATCGATCCGATCGATGGGACCACCAATTTTATGCGCGGCCTGCGGCACTCCTGCATTTCCGTTGCCCTTACGGATCACGGACAATGCATTCTGGGTGTGGTGTATAATTTTTATTCCGACGAACTGTTCTCCGCTGTGCGCGGACAAGGGGCTTTTCTCAACGGTGCTGCCCTGCACACCGCCAACGTGCCTGTGGAGGAATCCGTGATTTTCTTCGGTACCTCCCCCTACTACCGCGCCGTTGCGGAAGGTTCGCTCTCTGTCCTACGCACGCTTTACCGCTCCTGCGGCGATCTGCGGCGCAGCGGCTCGGCCGCGCTCGATCTATGCAGCGTGGCGGCGGGACGCGCGGACGCTTTCTTTGAGGCGAAGCTCTCTCCGTGGGATTACGCGGCGGCGGCCCTCATCGTGGAGGAAGCGGGAGGAGTCGTTTCCTCGGTCGCGCCGTATTCTCTGGATTTTCAGCATAAAACGCCTGTTCTAGCGGGAGCCGGCGCGGCGTATGAGCTTGTGCTGCAGGCAGCAAAGGAAGCGGTTCAGAAGGGGCAGATATGAAAAACACAACCCTCTGTTACCTGGAGCGCGGAGGCTGCCTGCTGATGCTGCACCGCACGAAAAAGGAGACAGACGAAAACAAGGGCAAATGGATCGGTGTCGGCGGCAAGCTGGAGGAAGGAGAAAGCCCGGAGGAGGGCGCGGCCCGCGAGGTTTTGGAGGAAACAGGCTATACGCTCCTCTCCTCCCGTTATCGTGGAATTGTCACTTTTGTCTCGGATGAATGGGGCACAGAATATATGCATCTGTTCACCTCCGATCACTTCTGCGGAAAAGAAATCGTGTGCGAAGAAGGGGATCTGGCATGGATTCCAAAGGAGGAGCTGTTCTCTCTTCCCATGTGGGAGGGCGATCGCATCTTCCTGCGTCTTCTGGATCAGGATATTCCCTTTTTCTCGCTGAAGCTGACCTATCGCGGAGACACACTTGTGAAAGCTTCTCTCAACGGGAAGGCGCTTCCTTTTCCGACGGACGTACTAGGAAAACAAAAGAATCCGATATAAAGGCAGGATGACAGGATCGTGGAAAAACAAGACAAACGGGAGGCTCTTGATGTGGCTTCCCTGGCCGGGGATATCCTCCTCGCAAGCGGCGCTGAAATTTTCCGCGTGGAAGAAACAATTTTTCGAATTGCAAAGGCATACGGAGTGGAATCCAGCGACGCCTTTGTGCTCAGCAGCGGTATCTTTTTGACAGCCGGAAGCGAAACGGAAAAGGACTTTGCCAGCGTCCGGCATATCCCGCTGAGCGCCGCCCGTCTGGATCGGGTGACGGCCGTCAACCAGCTTTCCCGGGAAATCGTAGAGGGGCAGCATACCCCGGCACAGGCTCGGGAGCGTCTGCTGGAAATTCAGAATATGCCGCCCAAGCCAAAGCTGCATCAGATTCTGGCCTCGGGAATCGGCAGCGGCTGTTTCTGCTTTCTGTTCGGCGGAGATCCTATCGACAGCCTGGTAGCGTTCGCGGCGGGGATCGTGCTGTATCTGTATCTGCTGCTTCTGGTGCGGGGAAGGCTGTCCAAGATTGCCTCGAACATCTCCGGCGGGGCGCTGGTGACGCTGTTTTCCATTGTGCTGTATCAATGTGGGATCGGACACCATCTGGGTGAAATGATCATCGGTTCCATCATCCCCCTTGTGCCCGGTGTGGCTTTCACCACAGCCATCCGCGACATCGCGGACGAGGATTATATCGCCGGGGCGGTGCGCATGCTGGACGCGCTGCTTGTAACCTTCTGCATCGCCATGGGTGTGGGGCTGGTTATGATGGCGTGGCATCATCTGGGAGGGCCTGTGCTGTGACGGAACGAATTGCGTGGGAATTTCTGGCAGCCTGTGTGGGAACCATGGCTTTTGCGCTGCTGTTTCATGTACCGAAGCGCTACTATCTGCTGTGCGGGCTGATAGGCGGCTGCGGCTGGGTTTTCTATGAGGTGCTGCTTCTTTGGTGCTCCTCCCCTGTGGCGACTTTTTTTGCCAACGTCGCGGTGGTATTTCTCTCGCGTTTGTGCGCGGTGAAGCAGCGCTGTCCGGTGACCGTCTTTCTGATCTCGGGGATTTTCCCGCTGGTACCGGGCGCAGGGATCTACTGGACAGCCTATTATATCGTGATGAATGATTTGGAGCAGGCGGGACAACGCGGCTTTCTGACGCTGAAAGTGGCAGTTGCCATTGTGCTGAGCATTCTGCTCGTGTTTGAACTGCCGCAGGGACTGTTTCGCCGTCTTTGCGGAGAGACAAACAGAAAATAGGAGGAAAAAAGAATGGGACACGCGGAATACCGGATTCCCGAGGGAGCTCGGGATGATGCCGTCACCGTGCAGGCGCTCCGGGAAGCGGTGGCGCAGTTTAACGGGGACCGCGGCTGGACAGGCCTGAATGCTGCCAACCTGGCTATGAGCATCAGCATTGAAGCCTCTGAGCTGCTGGAAATCTTCCAGTGGTGCAGCCCGCAGGAAGCTGACGAAAAAGCGCGCTTCACGGAACGGGAGCATTTCCGGGAGGAACTGGCGGATGTTTTGATCTACTGCATCAGTATGTCCAATTTCTATGACGTCGATCTGGCGGAGTGCATCCGCGAGAAAATGAGAAAAAATGCCATGAAATATCCGGTGGAGCACGGAACAGAATAAGAACAGGAACGTTTCCCCCAAAACGGGCGGTCCGGGAGTGGTAAGACAGTTCTCCCGGCCGCCCGTTTTGCATTCTCCTTTGCCCGCATGAAAATTTCAGATTTTTTTCGCAAACCCATTGATTTTTCCTTCCAAGCGTGATAGACTGAAACCACATTCCGGAAACGTTACCGGAACCGTTTTCAATTTCTTTCCGAAGGGAGGGCTTTCCATCACCATCAAAGACATTGCACGTGAAGCGGGCTGTTCCGTGAGCACGGTTTCCCGTGTCCTGAGCGGCCATCCGGACGTCAGTCCCGCCACACGGGAGCGTGTGCAGGAGCTGATCCGCCTGCACCGCTTCTCCCCCAACAACAACGCCCAGCGGCTCAAGCAGCAGGAATCCCGCACCGTCGGAATTGTGGTCAAGGGAACCAGCAACGCCCTGTTTGCAAGCCTGATCGAGGAGCTTCAGACGCGCATTGAGCAAGCCTCCCTCACAGCGGCGCTTGTGTATCTGGACGAGGAGGGCGACGAGCTTCAGGCCGCCCTGCAATTCTGCCGGGAGGCGCATCCCTGCGGCCTGTTCTTTCTCGGCTCCAACCGGGAAGCATTTTTGCAGCGTTTTTCTGAAATCTCCGTCCCCGCTCTTCTTCTGACCACCTCTGCCGAGGGCCTTCCCTTCCCCAACCTCTCGAGCGTCTGCGTGGACGACGCGGCGGCGGCTGGGGCCATGATGGAGTATCTTCTGCGGCACGGACACCGGCGCATTGCTGTGATAGGCGGCAGCCTTTCCCAGTCTGACGCCAGCCGGGAACGCTTTGCCGGATGCCGCCAAGCGATGGAACGCCATGGCCTTTCCTTTGAAGAGCAAGGACGGTATGAAACCGCCCGCTTCTCCCTGGAAAGCTCCCACCGCGCCATGGAAAGACTGCTGGATCAGTTTCCGGGCATGACGGCGGTGTTCTGTATGAGCGATCTGATGGCGATCGGCGCGCTGCGCGCTGTGTTTGATCGCGGCCTGCGCTCACCGAACGATATTTCCGTCGTGGGCTTCGACGGCATTGCGCTTTCTCAATTCTGCGTGCCGCGGCTGACAACCGTGCGCCAAAACACGGAGCAGCTTGCCGCACGCGGTATGGCGCTTCTGCTGGAAGCCATCAACGGACGGCCAAACGCTGCCCATGAGACCATCCCGTTTTCGATTTTGCAGGGTGAAAGCGTCCAATCCTTACAATAAAATCCGAAAGCAATCAAAGGACAAAAGGAGAAACAGCCATGAAAAAGCAAAAGGTATTTCCCCGCAGCGCCGGCATCCTGATGCCTGTCTTCAGCCTCCCCTCCCCCTACGGCATCGGTACCTTCGGCAAGGCTGCCTATGAGTTCATCGACTTTTTAAAGGATTCCGGCCAGACCTACTGGCAGGTGCTCCCCCTCGGCCCCACCAGCTACGGTGACAGTCCGTATCAAAGCTTTTCCGCCTTCGCCGGAAATCCGTATTTCATTGATCTGGACTTTCTGCTGGAAGAAGGCCTTTTGGAGCAGAGCGAGCTTGACGCGGTGGTATGGCAGGAGAACGAAAACGATATCGACTACGCCGGACTGTACGAAAAGCGCTTCCCCGTGCTCAAGCTGGCGTTTTCCCGCAGCAGCCACGCGGACACCGAGGCCTATCGCAATTTCTGCGGGGAAAACCAGGAATGGCTGGACAGCTACGCCCAGTATATGTCGCTGAAAATGCATTTCGGCGGCAAAAGCTGGCTGGAATGGCCCGAGCCGCTGCGCCGCCGGGATCCGAAAGCCCTGGAGGAAGCCCTCGCCGGATTGACAGAAGAAGTCTCGTTCTGGAAATTCTGCCAGTTCAAGTTCTTTGAGCAGTGGACCCGTCTGCGTGAATATGCGCACAAGCAGGGGATCGGCATCATCGGAGACATCCCGATTTACGCTGCCATGGACAGCGCGGACGCTTGGGCTGAGCCGGAGGTCTTTTATCTCGATGAAAACTGCCGCCCGATCGACGTCGCAGGCTGCCCGCCGGATGCTTTCTCCGCCACCGGCCAGCTCTGGGGCAACCCACTGTACCGCTGGGACTATCAGGAAAAGACCGGCTTCGCCTGGTGGAAGCGCCGTCTGGCCGCCACCGCCCGTCTGTATGACATTGTGCGGATCGATCATTTCCGCGGTCTGGTAGGCTATTATGCTATCCCGGCCGGAGACGCAACCGCAGAGAACGGCGAATGGCGCAAGGGACCGGGTCTGGCATTCTTCGAGGCGGTCCAGTCCAGTCTGGGCGGCACGCAGTGGATCCTTGAGGATCTCGGCTACCTGACCCCGGACGTTCACCGCCTGCGCCAGCAGGTAGGCGCACCCGGCATGAAGGTGCTGCAATTTGCCTTTGACTCCCGTGAGGAGAGCGACTATCTGCCGCACAACTACGATGCCAACTGTGTGGTCTACACTGGAACACATGACAACGACACTATGGTGGGCTGGATGCACACCGCCCCGAAGGCCGATGTGCGCTTCTCCCGCAAATATCTGAATATCCGCCGCGCCGCCAAGGCAAGCTGGGAATATATCCGTGCTGCCTATCTGAGCGTTTCGGCACTGGCCGTGATCCCGCTCCAGGATTTCCTGGGGCTCGGAAGCGAGGCCCGCATCAACACCCCCTCCACGCTTGGGATGAACTGGCGCTGGCGTGTCTCCCCCGGCGCATGCACGCCGGAGCTCGCGGAGGAAATCCGCGACTTTACCGCTCTGTATGGACGTATACCGCAGCCCCCGAAGCAGAAAAAAGCCGGTTCCAAAAAGCCGGACTGAGAAACAGTGAGGATAGAAAGACAGGAGGTTTTTACCATGAGTCGTTTTTCCGACAGCATTTCCCGCAAACTTCAGGATCAGGGGATTTCCTCCCCCGCCGCCGCTTCCGCCAAGGAGCTGTATGAAGCAGTATCGTACGCCGCTATGTCTGAGCTGGCCGCAAAATGGGCAGCCCCCAAAAAAGCAACGCGCGCCTGCTACCTCTCCGCGGAATTCCTGGTGGGCCGCCTGATTTACAGTAACCTGCTGAATCTTGGTCTTTTGGACGAATGCAACCAGTATTTGCAGCAGAACGGTATTGACGCTACCGTTTTCGAGCAGATCGAGGACGACGCTCTCGGCAACGGCGGTCTGGGCCGCCTGGCCGCGTGCTTCCTGGACTCCGCCGCCACACACAGCCTCCCGCTCGACGGATTTGGTCTGCGCTACCGTTACGGCCTGTTCCAGCAGTATTTCGACAACGGCTTCCAGCGTGAACGCCCGGACGATTGGACGCGCTTCGGGGATCCGTGGAGCATCCGCCGCGAGTCGGAAGCTGTCAAGGTTTCCTTCGCGGATCAGGATGTAATGGCTGTTCCCTACGACATGCCGGTGATTGGCTACGGCGGAGAGTGCGTAAACACGCTGCGCCTGTGGCAGGCAGAGCCGGTCAAGGGCTTTGACTTCGACGCATTCAACAGCCAGAAATATGAGGAGGCTGTGCGGGAGCGCGATCGGGCCGAGATGATCACCGCCGTGCTGTATCCGAACGACGACACGGACGAGGGCAAGCGCCTGCGCCTGAAGCAGCAGTATTTCTTCTCCAGCGCCACCATGCAGACGCTGGTTTCCCGCTACGTCGAGCATCACGGCAATGACTTCTCGCACTTTGCGGCGGAATATGCCGTTCAGCTCAATGACACGCACCCTGTGGTCGCGATCCCCGAACTGCTCCGCCTTCTGTGCGGCGTGCACGGCCTGTCCTTTGAAAACGCCTTCGCCATTGCCTGCGATACCTTCGCCTACACCAACCACACCATCATGGCGGAAGCTCTCGAAAAATGGGATGTGCGTCTCTTCCTCTCCGTCATTCCGGAGGTGTACCCCTATGTCGTCATGGTGCAGAACCACCTGCGCCGTGAGCTGGATTCCAAGGGGATTCAGGGGAACGATCAGGGCATTTACAATATCATTTCTGATGGACGTATCCACATGGCACGCCTGGCCATCTACGCTTCCCATTCCACAAACGGCGTAGCGAAAATCCACACGGAGATTATCAAGAACGACGCCTTGCCGGAGTGGTACCGCCTGTATCCGGAGCGCTTCAACAACAAGACAAACGGCATCACGCAGCGCCGCTGGCTGGCCCTGTGCAACCGTGAACTGGCCGCTTTCGCCTCCGACCGTGTGGGAAAAGGCTGGCTCAAGGAGCTGACGGATCTCAAGGGTCTCGAAAAGTACGCCAACGACGTCAATTCCCTGCGTCAGCTTCAGGCCATCAAGAAGGAAAAGAAAAACCAGCTGGCCGCCTACGTCTGGAAGCATGATCATTTCGCTCTGAACACAGATTTCATTTTTGACATTCAGGTCAAGCGCCTGCATGAGTACAAGCGCCAGCTGCTGAACGCCTTCTCCATCCTCGATATCTATTTCGGGCTCAAGGACGGCAGCATCAAGGACTTCCAGCCTACCACCTTCCTGTTTGGCGCAAAGGCGGCTCCCGGCTACTACCGTGCGAAGGGAATCATCAAGTTTATCAACGAGGTCGCGAAGCTGGTCAATTACGACGACGAAGTGAACCGCAAGATGCAGGTGCTCTTTGTGCAGGACTATAACGTTTCCTACGCAGAGAAGCTGATCCCCGCCGCGGACATTTCCGAGCAGATTTCCACCGCGGGCACGGAAGCCAGCGGTACCTCCAACATGAAATTCATGCTCAACGGCGCTGTGACCCTCGGCACGCTCGACGGTGCGAACATCGAGATTGTCGACCGCGCAGGCCGCGAAAACAACTATATTTTCGGCGCGACGGTGGAAGAGATCAACGAGAAGAAATCTTCCTACAACCCGCGCAAGCTGTATGAGAGCGAGCCCCGCATCCGCCGCGTGGTTGACACGCTGGTGGACGGCACTCTTGACGACGGCGGCACCGGCATGTTCCGCGAGCTGTACGACGCTCTCCTCAAGGGCGCGAGCTGGCATCAGCCGGACCACTACTTCCTGCTGCTTGACTTCCTGCCCTACTGCGAAGCGCGCCTGCGCGCCAACCGCGACTATGCGGATCGCGACGCCTTTGCACGCAAGTGCCTGATGAACATTGCCAACGCGGGAGAATTCTCCAGCGACAGAACCATCCGCCAATACGCCGACGAAATCTGGCATATCAAGGCGGAATAAACAGAATACGGTTTTCCGAGCAAAAAGGCTGCCGCACGATGATGCGGCAGCCTTTCTGCTTCGAATTTTTTGCCAGGATGATAAAATCCGGAAAAAGTCGCTTCGCTCTTTTTCCTAGCTTTTTTGCGGCTTCGCGGGATCCTTATGGGGCTCTGCCCCAAACCCCGCAGCCTTTTGAAAAAGGCTGGCGAAAACTTCACGTTTGCACTTTTTCAGCATTGCATAATCTTTCACAGTTTTGGAGAAAAAGCTTTCTTTTTCCGGAAACCTGGAGTATACTACAAGCAGAATACGCTTGAAAAGGAGCCTGACACACCATGACGATCGCGGAAGTCAGCAAACGATACGATATCTCTCCCGATACGCTGCGCTACTATGAGCGGATCGGCCTGATCCCTCCTGTTCCCCGCAGCAAAAGCGGCATCCGGGATTATGGAGAGGAGTCGTGCAGCTGGATTGAACTGATGAAATGCATGCGTCAGGCAGGCGTACAGATTGAAGCCCTGATTGAATATGTCGCCTTGTTTCAGCAGGGAGACTCCACGATCGCAGCCCGCAAAGCTTTGTTGGTGGAACAGCGGGAACAGCTGATCCAGCGGATGGAAAACATGCAGAAATCGTTGGATCGTCTCAACTACAAAATACAAAATTATGAAAAAAACATTGTCCCCGCCGAACAGCGCCTGCAGCGCTCCTCCTCTGCCGATCAGGCAGAAACGGCCTGATCGGCAAAACGCCTGTGGATACAGCAGATTGTCTGCATCCACAGGCGTTTTTTACAAGGCGTTTGAAAGAGATTGGTTATCCCTGTGCGACGGCTCCCGTCAGTTCCAGATATTCGTCGTAGGTGCAGGCGCGATCCACGCAGCCTTCCTCCTGAATATCAATCACCCGGTTGGCGATGGTCTGCACAAACTGATGGTCGTGCGAGGCAAAGAGCACAATCCCCTTGAAATCGGATACGCCGTTGTTCACAGCGGTGATGGACTCCAAATCCAGATGGTTCGTCGGCTGATCAAAAATCAGGACATTCGAGCCGAACAGCATCATCCGCGACAGCATGCAGCGCACCTTTTCTCCACCGGAAAGCACCTTGACAGGCTTATAGACTTCGTCCCCACTGAACAGCATTTTTCCGAGGAAGCCCCGCAGATACGTCTCCGTGGTATCTTTTGAGGAATACTGTTCGAGCCATTGCAGGATGCTCAGATCGCAATCGTTGAAGTAAGGGGAATTGTCCTGCGGGAAATAAGAGCGCGACGTGGATACACCCCAGCGGAATGTTCCCTCGTCCGGCTCCAGTTCCTCCGCCAGAATTTTGAACAGCGTAGTATTGGCCAGCTCGTTTCCGACAAAGGCAATCTTGTCCCCCCGGTTCACGCGGAAGCTGACATGATTCAAAACCTTTACGCCGTCGACGGTTTTGGAGAGATTTTTCACCGTGAGGATTTCCTTGCCCGGCTCACGATCCATGGTGAAGCCGACGTACGGATACCGGCGGCTGGAAGCGGGCATCTCCTCCACGGTGATTTTGTCCAGCAGCCGTTTGCGGGATGTAGCCTGCTTGGATTTGCTTCGGTTCGCGGAAAAGCGCTGGATGAAGTTTTGCAGCTCCTTGATCTTCTCCTCCGCCTTTCGGTTCTGGTCGCGCAGCATCCTTTGGATCAGCTGGCTGGACTCATACCAGAAATCATAGTTGCCGACGTAGAGCTTGATCTTATTGTAATCGATGTCCACGATATGCGTGCAGACATTGTTGAGGAAGTGGCGGTCATGGGAAACCACAATGACCGTGCCGGGGAAATCGGCAAGCCAGTCCTCCAGCCAGCTGATGGAACGCACATCGAGATCATTGGTGGGCTCGTCCAGAAGGATGATATCAGGCTGGCCGAACAAGGCGCGGGCCAACAGCACTTTCACCTTCTCCGCGCCGGTGAGGGACGACATGACCGAATACAGCATCATATTATCCATGCCAAGCCCCTGCAAAAGGCGGCCCGCCTCCGTCTCGGCCTCCCAGCCATTGAGCTCCGCGAACTCCGCTTCCAGCTCGGCGGCGCGATCGCCATCCTCGTCGGAAAAGTCCTCCTTGGCATAAAGCGCGTCCTTCTCCTTGAGAACCTCGTACAGGCGCGGGTTCCCCATCAGGATGGTTTCAAAAACGGTATAGTCGTCATAGGCATGGTGGTCCTGCTTGAGCACGGACATACGCAGCTTGGGATCGATGCTGACCGTACCGCCCGACGGCTCCAGCTCACCGGAAAGAATGCGGAGGAACGTCGATTTTCCCGCCCCGTTCGCACCGATCACGCCGTAGCAGTTGCCTTCGGTAAACAAAAGATCCACATGGGAAAACAAAGCCTGGCCGCTGAAGCTCAGGCTCAGATCAGAAACCGTAATCATGTAAAAGCCCTCTCTTATCTGTCAATGATTCCAGTCTATTATAGCATGGAGCGTTCCCGTTTGGATATGGGGCAAGTTGAACGGGCTTTCTTGCGGGAAAGAAGCGAAAATGGTAAAATGGAGACAAAAGCGAAAGAGGGGATTTTGCGTGGAACAGACAAGGCTCACACGTCAAATGGCTTTTCTGGCAGAAGTGGACCGCATGAAAAGCATTTACCGGCACACGCTGCTGACGGATCGCTCCCGGCGGGAAACGGACGCAGAGCACTCCTGGCACTTCGCCCTGATGGCGATGCTTCTCTCGGAATATGCGGGAAAGGATGTGGACCCGAACCGCGTGATCCGCATGGCGCTTGTGCACGATCTGGTGGAGCTGTACGCCGGGGATACCTTCGCCTATGACAGCGAAGGGAAAAAGACACAGCATGAGCGAGAAGCTCAGGCTGCCGATAAGCTCTTTTCCCTCCTTCCCGCCGATCAGGGGCAGGAGCTGCGGGCACTTTGGGAAGAATTTGACGCCAAGGAAACGCCCAACGCCCGTTTTGCCTGCGCGGTCGATCGGATTCAGCCTTTTCTGAACAACTGCCTGACGGAAGGCCACACCTGGAAAGAGGGCCATGTGACCAGTGCTCAGGTGCGGGAACGTCTCTCTGTGGTGCAGGACGCGATGCCCGCCGTCTGGCCGCTGGTCGATTCCATGCTTCGGGAGAGCGTGGAAAAAGGGTATTTGATGGAATGAGAGATCTTTAAAACACAGAAACGGCATAGTCAAAGCTATGCCGTTTCCTCAAAACAAATCTATGGGATTGTGCGGGGCCTCGCTGCGGCTCCGTTTTATTTATGCCTTCCGCTTTTCCTTTTCATCCTTTGGCTCTTTCGTGAAAAAGAGTGAAATCACCACGCCGATCGCCAGTGTGGCAAGAGCCGCAAAGCCCTCTGGTGTGGGAAACGCAAAGGCCGCCTTCTGGAACAGGGAAAACAGCGACCCAAGTACAAGTCCAAGAATCGCAAAATAAGTGGCCTGCGGAAAACGACGCAGGAAATAATCCACCAGTTTCGCGCCGAACAGAATTCCGATGGCCGCTCCCAGCCCCACAGGAATGAGCACCGGGATATTCAGCGTGCTCACCGCTGTGATGACGGAATCATAAACGCCGAAAATGACCATCATCATGGAACCACTGATGCCGGGCAGGATCATGCAGACCGCCGCAATAATCCCGCAAAAGAAGAAACGAATCCCGGTGGGCAGATCCATCTCCGTGACAAGCCCTGCGCTCTCCCCTGCGTCTCCCGGAAGAAAGGCCAGCGCAGCCATAATGCCAAGCATCAGCACAAAGGGCCAAAACACGCTTACACGGAAGCCTCCGTCCAGTGAACGGCGCAGCAGCATCGGCACCAGCCCGATGATCAGGCCGACAAAGAAGAAGTTGACCGCCATGGGAAAGTTCTCCAAGAGATATGTGATGACATGGCTGAATCCAAACAGACCCAGCCCCATGCCGAGCACAATCGGAATCAAATAGAGAATGCTCTTTTTGAATTGCTGCTTCAGCTTGCTGATGGAGCCGATCAGATCATCATAAATCTCGAGCAGCACCGCCACCGTACCGCCTGAAACGCCGGGGATTGCTTCCGCGATGCCGATGCAGGCCCCACAAATCAGGTTTTTCAAAAAATTCATTTGGTTCCTCCTGAAGATCAATTTTATTTCATACCGCTTATTCCGCCTGCGGACGGATCTCTTCGGCGAAGCGGTCGAAATTCACTTCGGCACAGAATTCTTCCTGCCACACTCTGCGGCAGTTCTGGCGCAGAGCGTCATGCTTTTCCTTCTTCTGACGGAACAAACGGCGGAACAGCTCCGCCAGTTCCTCTGGCGTGAAATCCGCCTTGAGCAGATGGCCCGTTTCGTCCTCCCGGACGAGCTCAGAGGTTCCCCCCACATCCGTTGCGATAATGGGGATCCCAAACGAGCAGGCTTCCATGATACTGACCGGCAGCCCTTCGGAACTGCTGGTGTTTACGAACCAGTCCACCGGATGCGTGCGGTAATATGCAAGCAGGTCTTCATTTTTGACGGTGCCGGGAAAATCTGTTTTCATAAACTGCAAATGCTCCGCGGCATAAGCTTTGAGCTCTTCCAGACTGTCGCCGCCGCCAAAATGAGTCCAGTGAAGCTTTTTCTTCTCCTCGGACAGGAGAGCGAGCGACTGCGCCAGCAGCTCCACCCGCTTGACAGGCGCAATGTGGCAGCAGCTCACGATTTCCACCGTATCTCCCTTGCTTTCGGGGCCCATTCCAAAATCCCGTGTGCCGAGATATGCGGTGTGTACCTTACGGGCATAGGGGGGATAGTGCTCGGAAAGATAATCCGTACCATTCTGCGAGCAGGGATACACCGCGTCAAGATGCTCCAGCAGGTAGCGGCGCAGAGGAAGGTAATTGGCGGAACCAGCCTCTGGATACAGATCGTACCGGTGCGCGCGGCTGATTGTTTTTTTCACGGGATTTTTGCAATCCTCGCTCAGCCACAATGCGGCAAGCGCTACATCATAAAGCCAGAAGCTGTAAAATGTCACACCGTCAAAGGCGGTGAGATCGTATTTTCGCAAAAGACGGGCACATTCCCGGTAAACGCCCTTTGCCTTGGCGATAAAATAAAGCAAATATGCCCGGCGTTTCAGATTGCCGCGGATTTTATTGTGCTCCGCATCGTCCACCAGACCGCCGCAGGAGGTAAAGGGAAACAGAGAAAGACCGTTCCCTGCAATCGCCTTTTGCACCGTGCGCGCCGTGATGGGGTGGACCGTCACATTTTCCGGTGTGCTGCGCGTTTGTACCGCGCCATCCTCCGTGCTGGTGGCCAAAATGATAATTTTTTCAAAATGCTTTGCAAGGCAGGGGATCTCGTCCTCGATGAACTCCTCCCCTTTTCCGTATGGATATGTTTTCGTCAGCAGAACCAAACAGTTGCCCAAAGCGTTCCCTTCCTTCATCATTTCTTTCCATGGTCGCCGGGAAGAAGGCCGCGCGTCAGATCGCGAACCACCTCCGACGCCAGAATCATCCCGGCCACAGACGGCACAAAGGCCAGGCTTCCGGGCGTTTCCCGTTTCGAGCTGTCCTCCTCTGTTCCCGGAACCTCCTCCCGTTCGGCGGGTTCCTCTTGGGAATACACGGTTTTCAAGCGCGCGACTTTGCGCTTTTTCAGCTCCCGCCGCATGACGCGGCACAGCGGACACACAGAGGTTTCATAAATGTCAGCCACCTCAAAGCGTGTGGGATCAAGCTTATTGCCCGCCCCCATAGCGCTGATCACCGGAATGGAAAGCTCCTGCCCCAGCTCCGCCAGCCGAAGCTTGGCAGACACCGTATCAATGGCATCGACAAGATAATCGCAGCCGGACAGGAATGCAGCGGGAGTATCAGGCAGGAAGAAAATCGGATGCTCTTCCACCTGTGCGCGCGGGTTGATTCGCAGGATATGCTCCCGCATTACCTCGGTCTTGAGACGGCCAATGGTGGTATGATCCGCGATGATCTGACGGTTAAGGTTCGTCAGGCTGACCCGATCGGCGTCCACCAGCACAAAGGAACCGATTCCTGTACGCGCCAGAGCGTCCGCCGCATGGCCGCCCACACCGCCCAAGCCGAACACTGCCACCTTTGCCCCTGCCAGGCGTTCCATCGCAGCAGCCCCCAGCAGAAGCTGGGAACGGGAAAATTCATTCAGCAAAGCCTTTCCTCCCTTTTACCGAAGAACGGCCGCAACCGTCTGAAACAGGATTTTAATATCGCCCCACACCGAAATATGCTCCAGATACTCCAAATTCAGCTTCATTTTCGGCGGGAGCACTTCCTCAATATACGTTTTTTCCGGATCACTGCTGTTCTCCAGAAGCTTGTCTTCATCCTTGAACGCGATGCTTGACGGAGCGGTGATCCCTGGGCGAACCAGGAGCGTTGCCATATACTCCGGCGCATACACGTCCACATAACGGCGCACCTCCGGGCGTGGGCCGACCAGGCTCATGGAGCCGGACAGGACGTTGAGCAGCTGGGAAAACTCATCCAGACGGCACTTGCGGATAAAACGGCCGACGCGGGTAATGCGCGGATCGTCTCCCACTGTAAGGGACAGGCCGATTTTATCCGCGTTCTGCACCATCGTGCGGAATTTGAAAATACGGAAATCCTTATTATAGCGTCCCACACGCACCTGGCGGTAGAACACAGGGCCCCGGGAGTCCAGCTTGATGGCAAGAGCCAGAAGCAGGAAAAACGGGGAGGTCACGAGCAAGATAAGAAGGGAAGCAGCTACATCAAACACCCGTTTCCCGGCAAGAGCCGCCCGTCTGGCATGAAGCTTTTCCTGCCAGGCTCGTGTTTCGGGGTTCTGCATCTCCTTGGGCAAATCTTCAGTGGTCATTCAGAACAAACTCCCTCTTCCAGAAATCATAACGGCCTTTCGCCGCATTTTGACAGAAAGATTTACCGCCATTATAGCATATGGGGCCGCATGGGACAAATCTTTTTTTCCTGACTTTACATTTTTGCCTGTATCCTCTATACTAATCAAAGAGAATCTCTCAAAACAAATAATTTGAAAAGGCATGAGGAGGATTTTGTATGTATTACCTTGGAATCGACCTCGGCGGAACCAATATCGCAGTCGGCGTGGTGGATGAATCCTATCAGATTATCGCGCGCGCCAAACGGAAAACAAGAATTCCCTGCGACGAGGGCCTGATCGACGATCTGGCCGCCGCTGCGCGGGAAGCTGTGGAAAACGCCGGTATCTCCATGGATGATGTGCCGTGGGTCGGCGTGGGCTGCCCGGGCACGGTCAACCGCGCCACTGGTATCGTGGAATACGCAAACAATCTCTATCTGAACAATTTCCACCTGCGCGACCTGCTTCAGGAAAAGCTGGGACGCCCGGTGATCATTGAAAACGACGCGAATGCGGCTGCTTATGGCGAGTACAAGGCCGGTGCTCTCAAGGGCTCCGACAACGCAATCGCCATCACGCTCGGAACAGGAGTGGGCGGCGGCATCATCATCCACGGCCAGGTTTACTCCGGCTCCAACTTCGCGGGCGGCGAGCTTGGCCACTCTGTCATTGTCTGCGGCGGCGCCAGCTGCACCTGCGGGCGCAAGGGCTGCTGGGAGGCCTATTCCTCCGCCACTGCTTTGATCCGCATGACCCGCGAGGCTATGGCCGCGCACGCGGACAAGAAGGACACCCCGATTTGGGAGATCACAGGCGGCAGCTTCGACACAGTCGACGGCCGCACGGCGTTTGACGCCATGCGCAAGGGCGATCCGCTCGGCAAGGAAGTTGTGGACAAGTATCTCTCCTATCTGGCCTGCGGTGTCGCCAACTGCATCAACGTGTTCCAGCCGGACATTCTGTGCATCGGCGGCGGCATCAGCAACGAGGGAGAAAATCTTCTTGCCCCGCTGCGTGAGCTGGTGAAAAAGGAGACCTACAACACCAACGGCAGCAAGCAGACGCAGATCTGCCGTGCACAGCTCGGCAACGACGCCGGCATCATCGGCGCGGCGCTGTTGGGCGAATAATTTTCTGGAGCTGGGGAGGAAACTGTGAAATGAGCATCACAAAATCTTTGTTTGGAACCATGCCGGACGGGACACCGGTAGACTTGTATGTGCTCTCCGGTGAAAACGGCCTGAGCGCCGAAGTCATCGCGCTGGGATGTCGGATTGTGCGTCTGTCCGCTCCCGACCGGGAAGGCAAATGCGTCAACGTGGTATTGGGCTATGACACACTTGCCGAATATGTGGAAAACCGCGACTATCAGGGTACCGCCGTCGGCCGGTACGCCAACCGCATTGGAGGAGCCAGCTTCTCCATTGACGGAAAAACCTATTCGCTGGCGAAAAACGACGGAGAAAATTCGCTGCACGGCGGCCCGACAGGCTTTGCCCACCGTATCTGGACCGTGAAAGAAGCCGGAGATACGCCGGACGGCCCGAGCATCACCTTCTCCTACACCAGTGCGGACGGCGAGGAGGGCTTCCCCGGCACGCTGACAACCGAAGTCACTTACACCTTGACGAAGGACAATGCCCTGCGCATTGCCTACCATGCCGTGACCGATGCGACAACGCCTGTCAACCTCACGAACCACGCTTTCTTCAACCTGACGGGCGATGCGTCCCGTCCTATTCTTTCCCATGAGCTGCAAATCCATGCGGACAAGATTACCGCGGTGCGTGAGGATCTGATCCCGACTGGAGAGTACATCCCTGTTGCGGGTACGCCGTATGACTTCAACGCCCCCAAGACAATCGGACGCGATATGGGCGCAGACGACGCGATGCTGAAAAAATGCGGAGGCTATGACCACAATTTCGTGATCAACGGTGAAGGCCTGCGCAAAGCCGCAGAGGTCTATGAGCCGGAGAGCGGCCGCGTGATGGAGGTCTACACCGATCTCCCCGGCATGCAGCTGTACACGGCGAACAGCCTGAGCGGCAAGGGACATGGCGGCGTTTCGTTTGTCAACCACGGCGCTCTTTGCCTGGAAACCCAGTTCTTCCCGGATTCCCCGAACCATCCGGAGTTCCCCTTCCGCTTCCTGAAACCGGGAGAGGAATTTGACAGCGTTACCACATACCGCTTCCTGACAAGATAACTGTTCTGTTTCCGCAATCAGAAGGCCTGCGCATCTTGCGCGGGCCTTTTCTTTTGTGAAAAACCTTTTGCATCCTGGGAATTCTGTGTTACAATCAAAAGAGCAATTTTGATTTCGGGAGGCTGGACCATGAACGAAACCATTCTGGTAGTGGACGATGAAGCATCCATTGCGGATCTGGTAGAGGTGTATTTGAAAAACGAAGGATACCGCGTGCTGAAATGCGGCAACGGCAGGGATGCGCTCGCCCAAATCCGTACCGCGCCGCCGGATCTCGCGATTCTTGACGTCATGCTGCCCGACCTCGACGGCTTTACTCTCTGCAAGGAAATCCGCACGCAATATTACTTCCCTATTCTGATGCTGACGGCAAAGGTGGAGGATATGGATAAGATCACAGGTCTCACTCTGGGAGCCGACGATTATATCACAAAGCCCTTCAACCCGCTGGAACTTGTGGCCCGTGTGAAAACACAGCTTCGCCGCTGTACACGCTACAACAACGGATCGGACAAAGCGCCGGAGCAGCTGGAGGAATTTGATTTCCGCGGCCTTTGTATCACAAAAGGCAATCATAAGTGCACACTGTACGGGGAAGAACTGAGCCTGACGCCGATTGAGTTTTCCATCCTGTGGTACCTGTGCGAACGGCGCGGCTCCGTCGTTTCCAGTGAGGAACTGTTTGAGGCCGTATGGGGCGAAAAATTCATGGACAGCAATAACACGGTCATGACGCACATTGCGCGCCTGCGGGAAAAGATGCATGAACCAAGCCGGAAACCGAAATTTGTCAAAACCGTCTGGGGGGTGGGTTACACCATTGAATAATTCAAACCATGCCAAAGGCCTGCACAGCGCATTGTCGCGTCAGATTCTTTTTCAATATGTTCTCAGCCTGCTTGCCTGGTGCGCCGGACTTCCCCTCATCACCTTTCTTGCGGTGCTGCTTGTCTCCTCCCGCACCTGGTATGGATCGGAAGCGATTTATCCGTTTCTTGACTGGGCAAGGGATTATTTTTGGGTTTTGTTTGTATTGGCGCTGATATTTGGCCTGTTCGTCATCACCATCTATTTTATCCTCAAGCCTTTGCGCTATGTGGATGCCCTGGTGAGAGCATCGCAGCAGCTGGCGCAGAATCCGGAGCGGCCGATCGAGCTGCCGGATCTTCTTGCTCCCGTGACGGATCGGCTCAACGCGGTGCGTCAGGAATCCCTCCGCAGCGCGGCGGCGGCGCGGGAAGCGGAGCAGCGGAAAAACGATCTTATCGTCTATCTCGCGCATGATCTCAAAACACCGCTCACCAGTGTGATCGGGTATCTGACCCTTCTGCGCGACGAGCCCCAGATCTCCCCGGAGCTGCGCGCCCGCTATACCGGCATCGCGCTGGACAAGGCAGAGCGCCTGGAGGAACTGATCAATGAATTCTTTGAAATCACCCGCTTCAATCTCACCCACCTGACACTGGAGCTCTCCGACATCGATCTGACCCGGATGCTGGAACAGACATGCAGCGAATTTGAACCTTCCTTTGCGGAAAAGGGCCTGCGCTGCACTCTGGATCTTCCCCCGCAGCTTCCATGCGAATGCGATCCCGACAAGCTGGCCCGGGTCTTTGACAATCTCCTGCGCAACGCGAATTTCTACAGCTTTCCCGATACCGTCATCCATGTGAGCGGGCAGCTGAATCAGGGATTGATCACCCTGCGCTTTGAAAACAGCGGAAGAACCATCCCAAAGGAAAAGCTGGATCGCATTTTCGAGCAGTTTTTCCGCTTGGACTCCTCCCGCTCGACCGCAAGCGGCGGAGCTGGCCTTGGCCTGGCAATCGCGAGGGAAATCGTTCGCCTGCATGGCGGCGGCATCTGCGCGGCAAGCGCCGACAACCATATCCTTTTCACCATCACACTGCCCCAGCGCCAAACCGTCCCCCAACCGCCCACTGTCTATCCCAGCGTAAGAAATTCGTAGGATTTTGTCACGAAAATCATAAGATCTCCTTGAGAAAAGAGAAAAGAACAAGCCGCTGCTTTCTGATACCATAAAACCGGTACAGAAAACAGCGGCTTTCTTTTTTGATGCGCTGTTCCCAAGGAGGAAGAAAAAATGAATGACAAAAATATAGCCGTTTTTTTTGGCGGCTGTTCCACGGAGCACGAGGTTTCCCTGCAATCGGCGCAGGCGGTTTTGAACGCTATCGATCAGAACCGATACCGCCCGCTTGCTGTCGGCATTACCAAAAAAGGCGAATGGCGATTGTTTTCCGGCAGCCTGGATCAGCTTACAGACGGCAGCTGGGAGCGGGATCCCTCCTGCGTTCCCTGCCTGCTCTCTCCCGACCGCACCTGCCCGGGACTTCTGCTTCTGGGGCCGGAACCGCACCGTATTCCGCTCTTTGCGGGCTTTCCTGTCCTGCACGGAAAAAACGGAGAGGACGGAACCATACAGGGCTTGCTGGAACTGTCCGGAATCCCCGTTGTGGGATGCGGCACACTGGCCAGCGCGCTCGGGATGGACAAGGACAGGGCGCACCGGCTGGCCGCTCTCGCGGGAGTGCCCGCACCAAAAGGAACGGTATTCCGGCACGGCTGCGATCCGGTGGAAATTGAGCGGGCCGCGCATGCGATCGGTTGGCCGCTGTTTATTAAGCCAGTGCGTTCCGGCTCTTCCTTCGGCGTCAGCCGGGTGACAAAGCCGGAACAGCTTGCCTCGGCCGTTTCGGAAGCATTTTCCCACGATTCGGAAATCCTGCTCGAAGAGGCGGTACCGGGCTTTGAGATTGGCTGCGCCGTCATCGGCAATGAAACGCTTATCACGGGGCGCGTGGATAAAATCGAACTCTCTCAGGGCTTCTTCAATTTTGAGGAAAAGTATACGCTTAAAACCTCCAAAATTCACTGCCCCGCCCGTATCTCCCCCGAAAAGGAGGAGGAAGCGGCCCGGGCAGCCAAAAAAGTCTATCGGGCGCTCGGATGCCGCGGCTTTGCCCGCGTGGATCTCTTCCTGACGCCGGATGGCCGCATCCTGTTCAACGAGGTCAACACGATTCCAGGGTTCACCTCCCACAGCCGCTTCCCAACAATGATGAAAGCCATCGGCATTCCCTTTGACCGCCTGGTCAACCGCCTGATCGAACTGGGGGTGGAAGCATGAGGACGCAGGTATACACGCGGGAGGATTCCGCACACGGGCCTTTGATTCTTGTCAACGCGTCCCACCCTATCCCCGTGGGCACAGCGCCGCGCCTTGTCCCCGCACTGCCCGGCTGCGAAGATGTGCTTTTGGAGCGGCATGCTGCCAGGATGCTGGCCGCATGTGTACGGGCAGCGGGGGCGGCGGGAAGCATCACCGCCGTCTCCGGCTGGAGGAGCCGGGAGGAGCAGACGCAGATCTGGAACGATTCCCTGCGGGAAAACGGCGAAGCCTTCACACGGAGCTATGTCGCTCTGCCTGGATGCAGTGAACATCAGACCGGACTTGCGATCGATCTCGCCGCTGCTGCGCCGGAGATTGATTTTATCCGCCCTCATTTCCCTCGCGACGGATTATATGGGGAATTCCGCCGCCTGGCTCCCCTGTTCGGCTGGATCGAACGCTATCCCGCCGGAAAGGAGGATATCACCGGAATCGCCTGTGAACCGTGGCATTTCCGCTATGTCGGTACGCCGCATGCACAGATTATGACGGAGCGCGGCCTGTGCCTGGAGGAATATCTGAACCTGCTGCGCCAGGGGAACGGCCTGCGTTTTCCGCATCGCGGCGGCTTTGTTCGCATTTTCCGGATCGCCTGCGGCACACAGGGCGTCACGCTCCCCCTTGCCGTGCGTTTCTCCATCTCCGGGGACAACGACGGCGGCTTTCTGCTCACGGTACGGGAGGAGATCGCATGAGAGCAAAATCTCCCGCCCTTGACCGGTTCCGGATTGCAGCCGCCGTGCTGGTGGCCGCGATCCACACCTCCCCGCTGACAACGTATACAGCCGATGGCGACTTCTTTCTCACGCGCGTGCTGGCCCGCCTGGCTGTTCCGTTCTTTTTCCTGGTGACAGGCTATTTCCTGTCCCGCTCGGAATGGAACAGTCTGCCGCGCTTCCTCAAAAAGACAGGCTTGCTGTATCTGGCCGCCATGCTTTTCTATCTGCCGCTGAATCTCTATTCCCGCAATCTGAGCGGATGGCAGAACATTGTACGGGGGATCCTGTTTGACGGCACCTTTTATCATCTCTGGTACTTTCCCGCCGTCTTGCTCGGTTCCCTTCTGGCATTTCTGCTGAGCCGAAAAGGGCCGCGCTTCGCCCTGACAGCGGCGGGGCTCCTCTACCTGATCGGCCTGGGAGGAGACAGCTATTATGGCCTTGTCTCCTCCCTGCCTTTCGGCAAAGCGTTCTACGATATCCTGTTTTCTCTTTCCGCTTACACCCGAAACGGCATTTTTTTCGCCCCCCTCTTTCTTCTGCTCGGAGCCTACGCGAAGCGCCGGAACCCTCGTCTCTGTCTTGTGGGATTCCTGCTTTCCTTTGCGGCGATGAGCGTGGAAGCCTTTCTTCTGCAGGCAGCCGAAGCGCAGCGCCATGACAGCATGTATCTGCTTTTGCCGTTCTGCTCCCTGTTTCTTTTCACGCTGCTTCTGAACCGGAATAGCGGACAGGATCGGGACGCCCGCCGTTTCTCCGCTGTGTTTTATGTCATACACCCCTGGTGCATTGTACTGGTGCGCGGAGGTGCGGAAATGCTGGGACTGGAAGCCGTTCTGGTGAGTAACAGTCTGGGACATTTTCTTGCCGTGCTGCTGTTCAGCGCGGCGGTCTCGCTGAGCGCTGTCTTTTTCCTGCCTCGCCGGCCCTCGGAAACTGGCCGCGCGTGGTGTGAAATTGATCTGCGTGCCCTGCGCTCCAACACCTTTCTGCTCCAGCGAAAAGCCGGCGTACACAGCGCTCTGATGGCGGTGATCAAAGCGGATGCCTACGGACATGGAGCCATCCCCTGTGCCCGCGCGCTGCGCCGCTGCGGTGTGCGAGCCTTTGCTGTCGCCACGCTGGAGGAGGGCATTACCCTGCGCCGTGCCGCTGTTCGGGGAACCATTCTGATTCTCGGCTACACGCCTCCCTCCGAGGCGGATCTGCTCGTTCGCTGGCGGCTGACCCAGGCGGTGATGGACGAACCGTATGCCCGCCAGCTCGCCGCACAGGGCAGGCGCGTCGCCGTTCATGTAGCAGTTGACACGGGAATGCACCGGATTGGTATTCCCGTGGAGGAGGTTGCCGCGTTCCGCCGTGTCTACCGTCTGCCCCATCTGCGCTTTACGGGGATTTTTTCCCACCTCTGCACCGCGAACGGACGCTCTCCTCAGGAGGAAAGCTTTGCACAAATGCAGACAAACGCCTTCTTGCAGCTGGTATCCGTTCTGCGCTCCTGCGGCTGTCCTGTGGGGGACACACATCTGCTGGCCAGCGCGGGAATCCTGCGCTTTCCGCAGCAGCCCTGCTCTTATGTGCGCGCGGGGCTGGCGCTGTTCGGCGCATGGGAAACACAGGAGGAACGGGATGAAAGCTGCGGGCTTCGCCCTGTATTATCTCTGCGCGCCCGGATTGTCTCCGTTCGCCGTCTCGAAACGGGAGAACGCGCCGGGTATGGTCTGGCGTTTGAAGCCAAACGTCCCACCGTTCTGGCCACCGTCTCCATCGGCTATGCGGACGGCCTTCCGCGCAGCCTGGCCGCACAGGGCGGGGAGGTTATTCTGCATGGGAAGCGCGTTCCCATGGTGGGCCGGCTCTGCATGGATCAGCTTTTGATCGATGCGACGGACGCCGGAGAAACGTACAGCGGTGAGATCGTGACTCTCATCGGGCGGGATGGTGAGGAACGTATTTCAGCGGAGGAGCTGGCCGGACACTGCGGGACGATCACAAACGAGTTGTTTTCCCGTTTGGGAGAACGTCTGGGACGCTGCATTCTTCCATAGTAAAAGCCGCCGGTTCCCCAGACGGGTTCCGGCGGCTTGAAGCGCATCCTTATTTCTTTTTGATTGGCAGGGCTTCCACCGCATCGGCGGCTTTGCTCAGGGCGTCGGTGTGGCAAAGCTCCACAAGGCCCGCGTCGCAGTTTTTCGCGCTCTCGGGATCCATCGGCAGACGGCTGAGCAGCTTCAGGCCATAGCGTGCGGCAATCTCCTCCACATGGCTTTCCCCGAACACGCGGATCTCGCGTCCGCAGTCAGGACACTTGACATAGCTCATATTTTCCACAATGCCAAGGATCGGCACGTTCATCATCTGCGCCATCGTCACGGCCTTCGAGACGATCATGGCAACCAGCTCCTGCGGCGAAGTTACCATGAGGATTCCGTCGAGCGGGATGCTTTGGAACACAGTAAGCGGCACGTCGCCTGTTCCGGGAGGCATGTCCACAAACATATAATCCACATCGTTCCAGATGACGTCCGTCCAGAACTGCTTGACCGTATTGGCGATGATCGGGCCGCGCCATACCACCGGCGCGCACTCGTCATCCAGCAGCAGGTTTACGGACATGACGTCAATTCCGCTTTTCGTTTTGACCGGCAGAAGCCCCAGCTCGCTGCCCATTGCCCGCTGGTGCAGGCCGAACGCCTTCGGAATGGAAGGGCCTGTCACGTCAGCATCCAAAATGGCCGCATGTGCGCCGCGGCGGTTCATCTCCACTGCCATCAGGGACGTCACCAGGCTCTTGCCGACACCACCCTTGCCGCTGACCACACCGATCACCTTTTTGATGCTGCTCATCTCATGGGGCTTCTCCAAAAAGTCCTCGGGGTTCACTTTACGCTCCCCGCAATTTTCACTGCAATGCTCACAATCGTGGCTGCATCCTGCACTCATTTCCTTCACGCCTTTCCGCGCCGACCGGCGCACTCCATAATCAATCTGTTTTGATTATACGAGCATGCCGCAGGTTTGTCAACGAAAGACGAGACGATCCATTTTTTTCGACGGAATGCAACCTTTTCATCCGAAGAACCGTCTTATAGTAAGATAAGAGAAATGTCCGCTCCATGGCGGCATCTGGGAGGAATTCAAATGTCAGGTCCGTATCGTCATCTGTCACATGAGGAATGGGAGCCGCGGCCAAGCCGCCTGGAGCTGCGGCGGCGCAGGCGGAGGAACCGCTTGATCATACTGTCCAGCATGGGGATCACGCTGCTGTTTCTGGTTGCCGTGCTTTCCCTCGTAATCCCCTGGCTTACCTCCGGCGGCACCGAAGCCCCCCGCCTTCCCATGCTGCCCACCACAAAATCACAGGATCTCTCCTCCATTGAAATTCCGGAATGGATTGATCAGGAGCTTCTGGATCTGGGAGGAAGCCGCAGCGGCCAAACGCTGGAACATGTCAACGATATCGCCGTTCACTATGTGGGAAATCCCGGCACCAGCGCGGAGGGAAACCGGAATTACTTTAACGATCCCGCCACGGAGGTCAACGCCCATTTTCTGATAGGGCTCGATGGGGAAATCATTCAGTGCGTCCCGCTCGACGAAAAGTCAGCCGCTACCAACGAGCGCAACCGTGACACCATCTCCATTGAGGTCTGCCACCCGGACGAAACGGGACAATTCACCGACGCCTCTTACCAGTCCCTCGTCAAGCTGTGCGCCTGGCTCTGTGAAACACTGGATCTCGATGAAACCCATCTGATCCGCCATTACGACGTGACCGGAAAGGAATGTCCGCTTTACTTTGTCAACCATCCCGACGCCTGGGACGCTTTCCGCTCCGATGTGGGCGCGGCATTGCAACAGGCGAAGTAAGAAAAAAGATCGGCGCGGAGACAAAAGTCTTCTGCGCCGATCTTTTTCTATGACTGAAAAGCTTATTCCAGTGTAATTGCTGTCACGCTGCATGCGGGAACGCGCACCGTCAGCACACCGTTTTCCTGGCGGAAATCGGTGACGGAAACCGGTTTGACCGTCTCCGGCGCCTCAAAGGTGTTATGGGCATCCATCGAGCCGGACAGCACCCGGACAGACGCTTTCGCGTTTTCCTTGCCGGGCACACGCACGGTAAGCGTCTCTTCCCCGGACAGGGAAAGATTGGCCACCGTGATATGCACGCGCCCTTCGGCATCCATGGAGGCAGACTGATGCAGGGACGAAAGCTGTACCTGATCATCTCCCACCGGATGGGATTCCACATAGCTGTCAAGCAGCGTGGCGTCCTGATGCTCCTTGTACAGATCAAATACGTGGTAGGTCGGCGTCAGCAGCATCTTCTCCCCCTCCGTGAGAATGACGGACTGAAGGACATTGACGATCTGCGCCAGGTTGGCCATAATGACGCCGTCGGCATGGCGGTTGAAAATGTTGAGCGTGATGGCGGCCACCAGCGCGTCGCGCATGGTATTCTGCTGGTAGAGGAAGCCGGGATTGGTGCCGGGCTCCACATCGTACCAGGTTCCCCATTCGTCCACAATCAAACCGACACGGCCTTCGGGATCGTGGCGGCGCATAATGCTCAGATGGTTTTCCACCAGTTCATTCATCCACAGAGCGTTGCGCAGTGTGGTCCAGTACTCCTTCTCCTCAAAGCCGGTTGCCGGTCCTTTGTCATCCCAGGCCAGGGAACGGGGACGGGTATAATAGTGCAGGCTGATTGCGTCGGCATACTTGCCGGCAATCTCCATCACCTTGTCCGTCCACTCATAATCATCCACATTGGGGCCGCAGGCAATCTTGAATACCTTGTTGTCGCCGTAATTGCGCACATACGTCGCATACCGGCGGAACAGATCGGCGTAATACTCCGGGCGCATATTGCCGCCGCATCCCCAGTTCTCGTTGCCCACGCCAAAATACGTCAGCTTCCAGGGCTCCTCACGGCCGTTCTGCTTTCTCAGCTCCGCCATCGGGGATACGCCGTCGAACGTCATGTACTCGACCCACTCGCTCATCTCCTGCACCGTGCCGCTGCCCACGTTGCCGTTCACATACGGCTCGCAGCCGATCTGGCGGCACAGCTCCATAAACTCATGCGTGCCAAAGGAGTTGTCCTCCACCACGCCGCCCCAGTGGGTGTTCACCATGCGCTTGCGGCCCTCCTTCGGGCCGATGCCGTCCTTCCAGTGGTACTCGTCGGCAAAGCAGCCGCCCGGCCAGCGCAGAACCGGCACACGAATCTGCCTGAGCGCCTCCACAACATCCGTACGCATTCCGTTCACGTTCGGAATCGGGCTATCCTTTCCCACAAACAGTCCGTTATAAATGCAGCGGCCCAGATGCTCGGAAAAATGGCCGTAAATATTACGATTGATTTTTGCTCCCTTTCGGGCGGGATTGACCTCTAAAAACGCCATGATCCTATTCCTTTCTGTCTATCACCAGGCTGAGCCTGGTCGCATTTCGCGTCCTGTTGCCCGGCCTTTTCTTTTGCTTTACTGCTCGCGATTGGGCGATATCTATGTTGCCGCCATTCATACGCGGCAGTGCCCTTCTCACGCCTGTACATCAAAGAAGGCACAGACGCCGTCGCGCTTTGTCAGCTCCAGGCTGCGGCTGTCCAGCTGCGAGCCGCCCGCCGTCACACAATAATGGCCGGGCAGCACCGCGCGGGAACCGTCCTCCGCCACTGTCAGCATAGCGGCAGCGGGCACGCGGATGGTGATTTCACGCTCTTCGCCGGGCGCAAGCTCCACACGGGCAAAGCCGCACAGGCTGCGGATCGGCTGGTTTTCTCCGGGACGCCCGGAAAGATAGAGCTGCACAATCTCCGCGCCCTCGCGATCGCCTTCGTTTTTCAAGCGAACCGTCACATCGAGGCTCTCGCCTGCCTTAATTTTTTCGGACATTTGGATCCCCTCATAGGCAAACTTCGTATAGGACAGGCCGTAACCGAAGGGATACAGCGGTTCCTCGTGGAGATACCGGTAGGTGCGGTCCTTCATGCTGTAATCCTCAAAATCAGGCAGCGGATTTTCCGGGGAGTAGAACGTCACCGGCAGACGGCCGGAGGGACTGAACTTGCCGAGAAGCAGCTCCGCCACCGCAAGGCCGCCCAGCGCGCCGGGATACCACGCCTGCACCACAGCGGCGCAGTGCTCGTGCGCGTAGGTCAAATCCAGCGCGCTGCCCGCCAGCACCACGACAATCACCGGTTTACCGGTGGAAACGACAGCCTCCAGAAGTCTCTGCTGGCACGGAGGAAGAGCAAGGCCCAGCTTGTCGCCGGACGCACTCAGATTGCCTGTATCGCCCTGCTCGCCTTCCAGCGTTTCATCCAGTCCCAGGCAGAGAATGGTCACATCGCTGTGGGACGCACATGCCTTCGCTTCCGCCAGACGATCATCCGCAAAAGCAAGGCCCTCCACCTTATCCTTATACAAATGGCTGCCCTCGCTGTAAAGAATCCGCACACCATCACCGAACTCCTTGCGCACGCCCTCCAAAACGGTCACATGCTGGGACGCTGTTCCATAATAATTGCCTACCAGGGACAGGCGGCTGTCCGCGTTCGGGCCGATGACGGCCACTTTTGTCAGTTTCTCCTTGCACAGCGGGAGAATCCCGTCGTTTTTGAGCAGCACCAGCGAACGGCGGGCCGCTTCCAGCGCCACCTCGTTGTGAGCGGGGGAGTCGGCTTCCTCATACGGGATCGTATTGTATTCGCACTGATCGTCAAACATGCCGAGCAGATACCGCGTCGTGAACAAACGCTCCGCCGCTTCGGTGATCTGCTCCTCTGTGATAAAGCCCTCCTGCAGTGCCTGGAGCAAGTGCGCATACATGGAACCGCAGTTCACGTCGCAGCCGTTCTTCAAGGCCAGCGCCGCGGACTCGGCAGGCGTGCTGGTCACATGGTGCGTCTGATGGAAGTCGCAGATCGCCCAGCAATCGGAAACCACATGCCCCTCAAATCCCCACTTGTCCCGCAGGATGTCCTTGAGCAGCGTTTTGCTGCCGCAGCACGGCTCGCCGTTGGTGCGGTTGTATGCGCCCATCACGGCTTCCACGCCGCCCTCCTTCACTGCCGCCTCAAAGGCGGGCAGATACGTCTCCCAAAGATCCTTCTGGCCAACGCGGGCGTCGAACTCATGGCGCTTGCCCTCCGGCCCGGAGTGTACGGCAAAGTGCTTGGCGCAGGCCGCCGTTTTGAGATACTCCCTGTCTCCCTGAATTCCCTTGATAAAAGCAACGCCGAGGCGGGAGGTCAGATACGGATCCTCTCCGTACGTCTCATGGCCGCGTCCCCATCTGGGATCGCGGAAGATATTCACATTCGGAGACCAGAGCGTTAATCCCTTATAGATATCTCTGTCCTCCTGCTCCGACTGCATGTTGTATTTTGCACGTGCCTCTGTGGCGATGACCTCAGCAATCTTTTTCAAAAACTCCTCGTCAAACATGGCGGCCATTCCGATCGCCTGTGGGAACATGGTAGCCGTACCCGCACGCGCCACGCCGTGAAGTGCCTCGTTCCACCAGTTATAGGCGGGGATGTTTAGCCTCGGAATGGCAGGGGCCTGGAAGCGAAGCTGAGACGCTTTCTCTTCAATCGTCATCTTTGCGACCAGCTCTTTTGCCAGTCTCTGGGCAGTTTCCCTTTTCATCATTTTTATCCTCCTGTCACCGGCCTTTGTGATTGCTATTCCAGCGTGAAGGAAGCAAGATTCGCCGCCCCCTGGCCTTCATAGGTAAAATAAAGCGACTGCACGCCGTCCGGGATCGCAATTTCCGCCGTATAGTCCTTCCAGACATTGGAAAAGTCCACCGGGATCATTCCCAGCGCGGGGCCGTTCCAGGCCGTCCGCACACAGAACGCTCCCTTGCAGTAGCCGCGCACCCGCACGGTCACGCGGCGCACTCCCCGGCAGTCAAAATACCGGAAGCCCGCGCTTGCGCCCGCGCGCAGATTCGCCACGTATCCGGGGTTCTCGTCCCCGTCGCGGCCATCCTGTGTGATCTTCGGAAAGCGGCAGTCCATCCATTCGCCGGGGGCTCCCGTCGTCAGCGGATCCTCCCCTCCCGCTGTGAAAAGCTGGCAGGCAATGTAAGCGGGATACGTTCCCTTCCCCTCCAATGGGCCGCCGTTGCCGCCGCAGGAGGTCATTTCCGCCTGCACGATGGAGCCGTCTTCCCGGAACTCGATCGGTTCTATACAGCCCTGACGGCTGAAATTCGTCCCATCTGTATGCCGGTGATAAAAAATATACCACTTTCCGTCGATTTCCACAATACTCCCGTGGTTATTTCCACCGTAAAACATAGGCTTTTCAGCTGGCTTATAGCGGTCAATATGCAGGTCGTTGTTTGCCACGATGACGCCGCCGTAAACAAACCCGCTCATGGGAGAACGGCTGACCGCATAGCACAGCTCATACATCACAACGGAGGAATAGACAAAGTAATACAAATCCCCCCGCTTGCGAATGGAAGGAGCCTCAAAGAACTCATGCCCCTCAAACCCACTGCCCGCGCTGAAGGGCTGGCTGGGAGCGATCCGCACCGGCCCCTCCTCGATGGTCAGCATGTCGGGGCCAAGCACTACCCCGTGCGGTCCTGTGCGGGACACATCCCCCACCGCGCAGAAGCCTGTGTAAAGGTAGGTTTTCTCCCCTTCCGTCATCACACCAGGGTCAAACTGCGGCTCATCTCCCTCACGCTCTCCCAGACGCGTTCCGTCGGGATAATGCACATACCCGTAAAACTCATACTGCCCCGCCGGCCGGTCGCAGACCGCCACTGAGACAACAGGAAGCTTATCGAGAACATAGAACAGGTAATACCGGCCGTCCGGCCCACGGGTCACGTCCGGCGCATACAAGCACATGCTGCCGTCCGGATTCGCGGGATCCTGTGTTTTCCGGTAGATGGTCCCTTCACAGCGCCAGTTTCCCAAATCCGTCTCCGGCGCGGACCAGCACACATAGTCTCCCAGGCAATACGCATTCCCACGGAAAAAGTCGTGGGAGCCATATACATACACCCTGCCGTCAAACACATACGGCTCGCCGTCGGGAATGTATTCCCACGACGGCAGATAGGGGTTAAACGCCTGTTTTTTCATGAAAAGCACCTCTCTTTTCCTGTTATCCATGCACGGCCCGCTCATAGGAATAGCCGCGATCGCTGTGTCCGCTGACGGGAATCAGATCAAACGAAACGACGGAATCTTCTTGGAGCGCCAGGGAGAAGCCAAGCTCCCCATCCGCCGCGCAGAGACGTTCCGTATGCACCAGCGGGACGGCGCTTTCCTGCAAAAGCTTTATCTGCTCCGCGGAAAGCTGGGCGGGCTCGCCCATGTCATGCCAAACCTTGAGCGGGTTGGCGTGGACCTCATCCACCGCACGGGTCAGCAGGCACCATTCGCCCTGCGCGGGAAGGGTAAAGCGCAGCATGGTTTCCCCGCCTGTCTCCTGGCCAAGATTCCACGCCGCACCGGCAAAGGAGCCGTCCTTCCGGCGCACCGCGACCGCTTCCTTCGAGCGCAGCAGGCAGTCCCCCTGCAATTTCTTGAAGAAAGCGAATGTCCAGAACGTCGGTTTGGGGATCCCGCCGTTTGCCACCAGGCCAAAGCCGCCGTGGAACGGGGTGAAAGGCACCCCCATCTCCTCAAACACATCCCCAAACGTCCAGTAGGAATAGGAATCGTTTACCTCTCCCAGCCTGGCCAGAAGCCGCGCGACGTAAGCCGCGTTGCGGGTTGTATCGTGCACGGGACTGTCCGGGCGGTAGGAGGTATTGAACTCGGTAATGTGCATCGGCAGACCCCGGTATTCCGGAAAACTGTCGATGATTTCGCGGGAACGATCCAATTCCCTGAGACTTTCATCCGGATCTCGCAGTGTGCCGTAGCTGTAATGGCCGTCCTCGTCCGGTGTGTCAAACGTGTAAAAATGGCGAGTGACGAAATCCAGCGGGAGAGTGTTTTGGTGGCAGTATTCCATGAAATCCTGCATCCACTCAACATCCTGCACACCGCAGATGGCGGGGCCGCCCACACAGAAGCGCGAATCCACCTCTTTCACGGCGGCGATGGTTTCCGCGAACAGGCGGAAATACTCCTGCTTATCCGCGTCCTTCCAGAAGCCGGGAAGATTCGGCTCGTTCCAGACCTCAATCGGCCAGGAGAGAACGTCCTCCCCGTAGCGCTCAAACAGATGGCGCAGAAGAGCCTGCACCAGCGCGCGCCATGCCTCATAGGTTTTGGGCGGCGTGACGTTTCCTTTCCAATAAAAGACCGTCTGATCGCCCGACGCCATTTTTTCCGGCATGAAGCCCAGCTCCAGGAAGGGGCGGATCCCCAGCTCCCGGTAGCTGTCCATCACGCGGTCCAGATAAGTAAAATTATATTCCGGGTGGATTTCTCCCTTTTCATCTTTGTATTCCTGGTAAATGGCCATATCGTCACAGAACAGGCCATGGCCGCGAATATAGGAAAATCCGATTTCCTTCTGCACCAGCCTGAGCTGTTCGCAATATTCCCGGTGCAGGGCAAGCCCCATGCGGCCCGTACCGACGCAGTAATCCGCGTGATTCACAAAGCTCTGCACCTTCTCGGGGCAAAGGCTGTATTGCGTTTCTGTCATCATGTTCCTCCTTGCTTTCTCCTCATCAAATTCCGGTAACGCCCTGTTTCAAATGTTCCCCTCATGTATGTCCTCTGCTCTCTCAGCCTTCCTCTGACCCTCCCTTACGGGATTTCACGACTCACCAGGAATTCCATCACATCTCCGGCGGGACATGCCTTCTGCTCCGGCGTTTCGTGGAAAGTCATCCGGCTCGGCGCCGCGTCGCTCCATGGAATCCAGCGCGCCTGTTCGCTTCCATCCGCGTCCTGGCAGTTTGGATCACCGGTTTTGATGAAGGCGGCGAGATAGTTGCATATCTGACGCGCCAGGTCGTAATGCTTGCCGGTAAAGGGCCGCCAGCACTTGGCCAGCGTCTCAAAGAAGAACCACAGATCGCTGGAATGGAACGCACCCGGGTGATCCCATCCCGGAATCTCCGGCCCGAATGTATAGATATAGCAGGGGCTCTTTGCTCCCGCTTTCTCCCGGCAGCGGCACAGCGCGCGGATCGCCATCTCAATCTTACCGACAGCGGCGTTCTTCCCCGCTGCTTCCATGCCCTGATCTGCATGAATCAGCGCGAGGAACCGTTCTGCGTCATCGCCCAGATATTTCTGCACTGTCGCACGCAGCTCTTCCTCTGTCTCGCCCTCCGGGACAGCAAAAAACTCGTTGTCGGTATCGCCAATCATCATCGGGATATCCGGAAGTTCACCGCGCATGGCGGTCTGCCAGCTGGTGCGCTGCTGGAATTTTCCGTCTGCCACAACACTCCAGAACAAACCGAATTCCTCCATCTTGTCACGCAGGAACACGGCGGGGAGGGCACGGGCTTCCGCAAGAGAATGAATCCCGAGGAAGCGAAAAAACTCCTCTCCCTGCTTTTCCAGCTCCGCCAGCGTGGAAAGGCGCGGCTTCTCGTAGGGCTGGCAGAAAATGCCGCTCTCGACCACCGCACGCGAAACACAGGCGGCGCTCACCGGGTTGTTCAGCTGCGCCATCACGCTCGCGCCGCCCGCCGACTGTCCGCCGATGGTGATCCGATCGGGATCACCGCCAAAGGCCGCGATGTTCCGTTTCACCCAAAGCAGGCCCGCCTGCTGATCCAGACAGCCGAAATTGGCCGGTGCGTCCGGATTTTCCTCCGTCAGCTCCGGATGGGCCAAAAAGCCGAACACGTTGACGCGGTAGTTCACCGTTACCACAACAATGCCGCGCCGGGCCAGACGCTCGCCGTCAAATTCCATCTCCGCGGTGTAGCCGCACTGAAACGCGCCGCCGAAATACCAGACATAGACCGGCAGTTTCTCATTTCCCGTGACGGCAGGGGTCCAGATATTCAGATACAGGCAGTCCTCACTCATCGGAATCTCGGGATCCACATGCCACTCGCGCGCATAGAAATCCTCGGGATTCGCGCCGGGAACATACTGCATCGAAATGGGAGCGAATTCCAGGCAGTCGCGTACCCCCTCCCAATTTTCCGCGGGCTGCGGCGCGCGCCAGCGCAGATCCCCCACCGGAGGAGCCGCAAAGGGAACTCCCCGGAAGGCGGTAATGCGGGGATCGGCCGCCGCCATTCCGCGCACCAGCCCGTTTTCTGTTTTGGAAATTCTAAGCATTCCGCTTCCTCCTTTTTCTATCAGCCGACCCTTACACGCATGGTCACATGGCTCAGAGCCGGGTTCACATCACGTTCGGCGGACAGATCAAAGCGGGGACGTCCCTGCAAATCAAAATGGACGCGCCGGATGCCCGCACAGCGTACGCGGCTGGTGGGATCCGTCTCCCCATGATACGCAATCCACAGATTGCCCTCCTTGTCACCGAAGAAGGAGTTATGCCCGGGACCATATTCCCCATCCACCGAATAATAGGTAAGCACCGGGGTAAGCCCTTTCTTCCAGCTGGCCGGGTTGGCAAGATCGCTGTTCGGATCGGCGGTCAGCAAACCCACCGCATAGGTGTAGCTGTTGGCGGAACCCGCGGAGTAAGCCAGATACACCCGATCCTTGGTCTGGAACACATAGGGACCTTCGTTGTTGATGGTGGTTTCCAGGTTCTCCCAGCTCAGCAGAGGACGGGAAAGCAGAGCCGGTTCACCCGCAAGCTGCCAGGGCTTTTCCTCGTTGAGCGGGGCAATATACAGCATGGAACCGGTATCAAGCGGTGTCCCCATGCCAAAGCGGTATGACCACGCCGCGTAGGTGCGTCCTCCCGCCTTGATGCATGTCATGTCCAGCGTGATGCCGTCCTCCGTCAGGAAGCTGCCGTCCTGCTTCTGCACACGGCGCGGCGTTTCCCATGCGTTGGGATCGGTGAAATGTCCGCCGGGCTTGAGGTGCATAACATGGCACTGAGGCCCCCACACCTTCCCGCTCACCGCAAAGAAGATGTACGGCTCACCGCCCACAATATGGAATTCCGGCGCCCAGAAGGTCTGCAAGAATCCTTTTTCCTCATCCAGATCGAGAATCAGGTGCAGCTTGGTGTCGGGAAGGAACAAATCCTCGGGGCGATCGGCTTCGCGGACATACAGGCCAATGTCGCCTGTGGTATCGCTGGTGGAAAGGTAGTAATATTTCCCCTCCCATGGCACAATGACCGGATCGCCGGTTCCCTGCGTCAGCGGAAAATGATACGGATTGCCGCGCAGGGTTCCCTTCACCTCATACACACCGGGACGGCTGAAATCCACCGCACTCGTGTCCCAGTCCACCGTCTTGAGAGCGGCGGAACCGTCGGAATACACCGCCGCGGCGCGCACCGCCTTCACCTGCTCCGGGGACGCAGCCGGAATCTCCTCCGGCAAAATGGTATCCATATGGAACAAACGTCCCCAATACACACGCAGACGATCGCACAGCTCCGCGGGAATCACGGTAACATCGCCCAGGATGGCTCCATGCGGCAAGGAGGGGAATGCAGCCGTCTCTTCGTCCCACACGGCCGGTTCCGGCTCCGAAAAGCACCAGCCCTGCAAATCCGTGCTGTGGGATTTCCAGCAGCCCGTCTCGTCTGTCCAGACAGCGGCATACTGCCCCAGCCCCCGGTCATAGCGGATCCGGATATGTTCCAGATTTCCTGCCCCGCACAGCGGAAGAAGACCGAGAAAAGTAAACTCCATAAAGTCGGTCGTTCTCCACACCAGGAGCTTTCCCCGGCTGTCGGGGTCGGTCTCCCCCTCCTCCATCACTCGGATAACGGCGATCCCCCAGCCTCCGTCCGCAAGCGGAAACACACAAGGATTTTTCAGGCTTTTCGTATTCAGGGTGTTCTCCTTTGTCACATCCCCCTGGGCAAAAAGGATTCCGTAATTGCGATGCAGCGCCTCAAAGCTTTTCCCGTCCCGGCTCACGGCAAAATGGACGGATCCGGCCAGGCCGGATGGATACACTCCCGGCTCCGGGGTGCGTGTATAGGCCATCAGAAAGCAATGCGGTCTTTGATAGATTTCTTCCATGTCATGCTCTCCTTTTCATTCCTTTGGTTCTTTCCGCCTGGGATCGATTTGATAGACACAGCCTGCTTTCAAGGAAGCAAAGGGGCCGGGCATCCGGCGCTCTTCCAAAGCGGTGCCATAAAAATCCTCCGGCGTTTCCATAGACGACTGCACCGCTTGGAGCTGCTCCGGATCCGTCACATACGGCATGCGATCGGGATGCAGCCGATCGACGTGCGGGGGCTGCTCCGGCTTTTTCATCTCCAGTGTCAGCCGTTCGGTATCCACACAGATCGTGAACCAGCCCTCCTGCCCTTCGCGGTCAAAGCCATAGAACTCCTGCCAGGCATCGAGATGCAGGCAGGTTTCCGGCGCGGGATACAGGACGCGCAGATAGCCTCCGGGCATTTGAATGTACGCATTGCCCTGCGCATCGTTGTCGCGGGTGGGGAACTTGATGGCAGCCTCCCCGCAGTCGTAAAACAGGTTGTTGCGGATACGAGCCTCCCGCCCGGTACCACCCCGGCTTCCGGGACCGGAGATCCGGAACGCCACAGGCTTGACATAGTAACCCGCGCTGCGGCAGCGGCCAATCAGGTTATGCTCCACATGAAGCCGGTCCGTTCCTTCGCCGTAAACGGCATACCCATTCACGATGCCATGCTCCTCCATCTTGTACCAGCCGGTCGAGCCCGGCTCCTTCGGAACGTCCTCCGGACGGAAGCGCCCTTCCACATTCCAGAAAATATTATTATCGATGAGATTGATTCCCTTGCGCGAGCACTCAATGAAGATCGCTTCGCGCTGCTCACGGCCATCCAGGAACAGATTGCGGGTGATGCGGTTGTTCTCATTGCCCACATCCATCCACAGATGATCGGCACGGAACGTTTCTGCAAAGACATTGCGCCGGATCAGGCTGTTCACACTGTTGTGCACTTTGATGCCGCCCGCTTCCCAGGAAAGCTCCATTCCCTGCCAGCCGGTTCCCGTAATGCGGTTGTCCTCAATCAGCATGTGGGTGGCAAACAGTCCGGCAATGCCGCAGACGCCCGCGTCCCGGATCTCACAGCCGCGCACCACCGTATGGCCGATGATCTGGTTTTCCTCGATGGTGTGGTGCCAGCACTCGTTGCCGACATCGATACCCACAGCGTTGGACCAGTCGATCACACAGTTCTCGATCACCCAATGATGGCCGCGGAAGCAAGAGATGCTGCCGCGCTGCGGCACAGGCGCGCCGGTGGCCGCATGGGCGCAGACAAGCCCTTTCACCTTGATGTAGGAGAGGAACGGTGTTTCGGGCGCGAAGCATTGTTCCCGGCAGGTCAGTTCGATCACATGATACTGCGGATCCCCATCGTCCGCAAGACGGAAATGCACCGTCTGCCCGTTGGCTTCCACCCAGTAAGAACCGGGGGTCTGCGTCATCTGATTGTAAAGAGCCACCTGGCGCAAAGGCTTTCCGTCACAGAACACCATGCCGCGGCGGTTCAGGTACGGCGTCATATCCGTTTTGTCGTATTCAATAAACAGGCGGTCATGCAGGATATTGACTGCGCAGAAGGGATTGTACCCTTTAAATTCCTCCGGATTCAGCCTGGTCTCCCAAATCCGCACGCTGTCCGGGGCAGGCGGTGCGCCGTGCGGCGTTCGTTCCCATCCCACGCTCGGAAGGAACTCCTTTGCCTCCACCGACGCTTTGATCACAGTCTCCCCGTCTCCAAATGCTTCATAGCAGACCATGCGGTCCGGTCCCTCACCGCCGCGCCGGGGACGGACACATTCCCGATATACGCCGCCGTGGATCCAGACGCGTTCTCCCGGGCCGGCGCGATCCGCCGCGGCCTGGATCGTCCGCAGAGGATGATCGGCGCTGCCGTCGTTTTCGTCCGAAGCTTCGGGATGTGAGGGATTAACGTGGTATTCTTTGGTGTATGTCTGTTCTCTCTCCCAGAACGCAAACCGCTGTCCGCCGGGCAGACGGTCTTCCAGATCGCCCTCCACACGCCCCGGCACGCTGCACACTGCCTGATAAGCTTCTTTGGGGCGGTAACCGCGCTCAAAGAGCAGCGGACGGCACTTCTGGCGGCGGAAACCGGTCAGCCAGCTTTCCTCATCCTGAAGTCCCCAGAAGGTCACGCCTGTCACATTAGCGGCCCCTTCCCGCTTGGCTTCCAGCAGAACGGTGAAGAGATCGCGGTACCGCTCGGCCAAACGGCGCATGGCGGCTTCGGAGGTATCCGGGGAAAAGACGTCCAGCTCGGTGATCTGAATCTCAAGACCCAGCGCGCCATAGCGGCGCACCGCTTCGCGATACTCCTCCAGCGATGGCGTTTCCAGCTGCACATGCGACTGCATTCCCATGCCATCGATCAGCTTTTCCTCAAGCAGAGGGGCAAGAATAGTTTTGCAGATGGCTTCCCTCTTTTCCGGAAGGAAGGTGTCATAGTCATTGTAGAACAGGCTCACACCCGGAGCCTTCCAGCGCGCAGCCATACGGAACGCCTGCAAAACGAAATCCTCTCCCACTGTCTCCGTCCAGAGAGAGGTGCGCAGGGCCCCGCCGTCAATCGCCTCGTTGACGACATCCCAGGCATAAATGACGCCGGGATATTCCGTCTGCGCAAAAGTCATCACGCTTTGAATGTAGGAATCCAGGCGGGCCAGCATCGTCTCCCGATCCGCCAGCGGAGCATCCTCCTCCGAGCGGTAACCCTTCGCGAAAAACCACCGGGGCGTCTGATTGTGCCACACCAGCGTGTGGCCGCGCATCCCGATCCCATGCTCCTTCGCAAAGTCAAGATACTTCCTCACACCGTCAAAGCACACCGCGGGACTGCGATCGTGCGCGGCAGGACTTCTCTGGTTCTCCTCTCTGTCCAGCAGCGCTTCCGGTTTCATGTCGTTTTCGCAGGTGATGGAGCCATATTGGCAAGCAATCGCCCGCAGAGCAGCGGAATGATCAAACGCGGATGCCGGTACGGCCGCGCCGATCGGGAAATAGGGCTGGTATACTTCATTGAGTCCCATTTTCACATACACTCCTGTTTCAAAATGACACGCCCCGCTCCCCTGAAAGGACAATCCTTCCATCACGGGACTGTTTGAAAAAAGGGGACCGGCACATGGCCGGCCCCCTATCATGCAAAGGACATGCCTTTGTCTTTGGATTCTGTTTGTCTTATTCCGCGGCCGCGATTCTCGCGTCAACAATGGCCTGATACTTCTCGGTATCATATTCGGTCAGTGTGCCCCAGCCAAGGCCCTCAAGCTGTGTGCACATATTCTCCCACAGGGAGTTGAACTCCGCCTCGTCCTTTGCAAAGACCATCTGCCAGGAGGTGTCCTTAATCAGAGTGCCGCACTGGCTGCGGATCAGAGCAATATCGGTGGAATCGCTGGCGAGCGGGATGTTGATGTTGGCGACCATCTTCAGCTGATCGGTGCCTTCGAGGTACTCAACCTCATTCTGTGCACCAAACTGCTCAATCCACTCGTTGGTGGTAGCCGTCATGTTCATCTCAATGGAGGAAGCCCACAGGGACGGATCGTAGCATTCTCCGGTGAGCGGGTTGGTCGCGGCGCTGCCGACGATCCACTGGTTAATCTGGTTGTTGCCGTCGCTCCAGGAGCCTCCGCCGTACTCTTCGGGAACCTGGATGGTCGCGGTGAAGCGATCCTGGCCCTCCTGCGTCAGGGTATAGGTGCCGTCATCATTTACATTATAAATGAAGCCTTCCAGGCTGGCATGCTGATAGTCAAGGCCTTCGGGAGAAGCAAGCCAATCGAGGAATTCCATGATTCTCAGCTTCTTCTCATCGTCCACAGAGGAGCCAACGCCCCAGACACGGCCATCGCCATAGTAGGAGTCAGCCTGCTGATAGTACTCAAGCTCTTCCACCGGAACATACATGTAGTTCTCGCGGCTCTCGCCGTGGGCCGGGGTGTTCCAGAAGCCGTTCTGCCAGTTGTACCAGAACAGGTACACTCTCTTCTGCTTCATCTTGCTGTCGCAGACCGTCGTCCAGTCCTGCGTGGCGGAGTCGGGATCCATCAGGCCCATCTGATTGGCCTTGAAGAGGAATTGCAGAGCCTTATAGTAGCCGCCTTCGGTATCGGTGAGAGGCGTAATGGTATTGTCATAGCCAAGAAGAACGGAATCCTTCACCTGCTGGCCGAACCAGTAGGTCAGCAGCGCCGCGTTCTCACTGTAATTGGAGTCCCAATCCTTCCACATGGAGATAGCGTAAGCCTTGTCGCCCGCCGCGTTAGTCGGATGAGCTTTCATCATATCGGCAAGCATATTCAGCAGGTCGTCGGTGGTCTTGAGCTCCGGGCAGCCCAGTTCGGAATAATAATCCCACGGCACGCGCGGCGCGCTGAACGTGGTTTCCGCGACGTAGCCGGACGGGCCGTTGTTGTTCATGTTGCAGGGAATGGCATAGATGGAGCCGCCTTCCACGCCGCTCATGCTCTGATTAAACTGATCAATCTGCTCCTGGTATTCCTTGAGATTCTCGTAGTTGTAAATAATATCACCGATATCCATGATCAGGCCGGAATCCACACAATCCTGCATATCGGGGTTATCCAAAATCACAATATCGCCCAGATTGCCGGAAGCAGTGCGCGTCTGATACAGAGAGTTCGCATCACCGGAAACCTGCGGAGCGATAATATTCAGCTTGATGTTGAAGGTATCCTTCAGAACCTTGCCATACCAGCCGATCTGTTCGCCCTGATAGTTTGCGGCGACGTCATAAACCTCAAAGGTCATCTCCGTATCATGAGACACCTCGGAAGTTCCTCCGGATTCAGAAGCTGTGGTGCTTCCGCCCTCGGAAGCCGCACCGGCGGAAGAGGTTCCGGTCTGATTCTGCGAGCAGCCCAGCATGGAGCTCGAGGCCAGCAGAGCAACAAGTGCCATGGAAAGGAAACGTTTTGTCTTCATAAGGGATCCTCCTTTTCAATGTCTGGTTTGGAAGGGGCCGCCACATCATGGCCCCTTCCCTATTTAATAGAAGAGTACTCTTCTATCGTCGGCAAATATCGTATCGGGAAAACGGATCAGCCCTTCACGGCGCCGATCATAATGCCTTTGACAAAGTAGCGCTGGAAAATCGGATAGACAAGCATAATCGGGATAACAACGATGATGGTGATCGTCATGCGGATGCTGGTGGGGGTCTGCGAGGTTGCAAGACCCGCCAGAGAACCGGTGCCGCTGCCGCTGTTGGACTGTCCGGCCAGGGAGCTTGCCTGGTTCAGATACTGATACAGGATGAACTGCAAAGGATAGAGCTTCTTGTCCGTCACCAGGAGAAGCGTGTCCTGAAAGGCGTTCCACTGGTTAACGGCGGAGAAAATTGCCACAGTGGCCATAATCGGCTTGATGACCGGCAGCATGATGCGGAAGAAAATTTTGAGGATACCGGCGCCATCGATCTCGGCCGCCTCCTGGAGCTCCTTCGGCACACTCTCAACGAAGGTTTTGGTTAGGATGATGAAGAAGGGCGAAACAATCGCGGGCAGGATATATCCCCAGAAGTTATTGGTCAGACCCAGGTTGCGCATCGTCAGATACCACGGAATGATGCCGGCGTTGAAATACATTGTCGCAACCACCATCCGGTACCAGATTTTACGGTGCCACATTTTGTTCTGGGTGAACATGAACCCAAGGAACGCGGATGCGGAAACCGTGCAGAAGGTGCCGATCACGGTACGCATGATGGAGATATAAGCGGATTGGGCCAAGCCGTCAATCTGAAGCGCACTGATGAAGTTCTGGAAATGAACGCCCTGCGGCCAGAAAAGGATCACGCCGCGTGCGCTCAGGTCGTTGGCGCTGATGGCATTGATAAAGATGTAGTAAAACGGATAGATACAGACGAGGGCGCACAGGGAAAACACAATATAGCAGATAACGCTCATCAGAATATCGCCGGGTGTGCGCTCGTGTATCTTGCTCTTTTTTGCTTTGGTACTCGCCATGATTCGTTCCCACCTTTCTCAAAACTCACAGGAAGCTTTCGCCGCGGATGAGTTTGGAAGCGCCGTTGGCAAAGAACAGCAGCACCAGGCTGACAATGCTCTTGAGCATACTGATCGCGACGGAAACAGAATAGCTGCCGGCGCCCATGGCCGTGTTATACACGTACAAATCCAACACCTGGATGTACTCTTTGTTGAAAGCATTCTGGAAAACGTAGTACTGCTCCATGCCGTTGTTCAGGAAGTTGGCGATGTTGATCATGAGCAGGACAAAGAATGTGGGAAGCAGGCTCGGCAGGGTGATGTACCAGATCATCTTCATGCGGGTCGCGCCGTCCACTCTGGCCGCCTCATACATTTCATTGTCAATGCCGGAGATGGCCGCTATGTACATGATGGACGCCCAGCCGAGGTTTTTCCAGGTCAGCCACAGCCACTGAGTGAGCCAGACGTGGTCGGACGATTGCAGGAAAAGAATTGGTTCATCCGGAGAAATGATGCCGAGACTGGCAAGCAGGGTATTCATCATGCCGGTGCTGTTGAACAGGCTGAACGCAACAGAGTAAACAAGCACCCAGCTGATGAAGTTCGGCAGCGTTGTGACTGTCTGCACAAACTTGCGGAAACGCACACACTTGAGCTCATTGAGAAACACCGCGAAAATCATGGGAAGCCACGAGGTACCGAGTGTGATAGCACTCATGGCGAAGGTGTTTTTGAGCACCTGCAGCAGCTGGTTGATTTTCACATCCGTCTCCACAAGGGAGTAGAACCATTTGAGTCCGACAAAATCATCCCAGGAGAACGGCTTCGGAGGTTTGTAATCAAAGAAAGCGTAAATCCATCCGTACAGCGGATAGTAGGAGAAAATCAAAACGAGAATGAGAAAAGGCAAGATGTAAAGAAACAGCTTGAATGAGTCCCATTTCTTTTTGTTCTTCTGAATGGCTTTCATCTCACGACTCCCTTTCTGAATAAGGCTATGAAAACGGGTGATGTCAGGTTTCTTGTTTATCGTTAAACCTAACTTTTGATTACATTATAATCCTCACTTTAT
>HHCFC01400__coassemble_1179_pt1 | contig 68853 bp, 58 predicted proteins | sample HHCFC01400__metabat2_high_PE_024 | metagenome-assembled genome bin HHCFC01400
GGAAAGAAAGCGGTCGCTTTTTCGGATTTCTCTATGGCCTGTGAAACAAACTGTTTTTTCCCTGTTCAACAAATTTCTCTCCCTTTTGAATTATTAGGCGTATATATTATACGTCTAATACTCCATTTTGTCTATTAATACCTACATATAAAATACGTTTATTAGACGGTATAAATGGGGGAACAGCTTTGAGAGCAAAGGAGAAAAAAGAGATCAATGTTCTGATAGGGGAGCGGATACGGCTTTATCGTGACAAGAGCGGGATGAGTCGGGAACGGCTGGCGGAGCTGATGGGTGTGACACCCCGCTTTGTGGCAGATGTGGAGCTGGGATTTGTGGGAGTATCTTTGACCAGTCTGAAAAAGATTTGCGAAATTCTGGGGATTTCTGCTGACCGGCTTCTCTGGAAAAAAGAAGACTCCGCTGTTTCATTTTCGGAAAGGTTATCCCATGTGGATGAACAATGGATTCCTCTGATAGAGAACTTACTTCAAAAGCAGTTGGAATTGATTGCTGCCATGGAGAAAAAATACAGTGATACTCCGTCCAAAGCAAAGCCTGCTGGGTAAGCATGGATAAAGGTACACAGAAAAAGGCCCTCTGCGATTAAAATCGCGGAGGGCCTTTCCGTTTTGTGGTGATTAGAGCGTTTCAGAGCCGGGCGCGGCATCCTCGCGCAAAAGATAGGCAACGCCCACCGCGCCGGGGCCGGAATAGGTGCCGATAACGGTTCCCAGCTCGTGGTGGTCGTATTCCTCCATCCCGGTTTCGGAGCGCAGGCGGCGCACAAAGGCCGCGAGAAGATCGGGGCACTGGGCGGAGGCGAGGCTGGGCGGGCAGGAGCGATCCCATTCCGCGTCCATGGCTTTGGCCATAAAATCATAGGCAGCCTGATTGCCGCGCACCTTTTTCTCGATCTCGATCTTTCCGTCCTGAATCCGCAGGATGGGCTTGACATGGAGGAGTGAGCCCACAACGGCGGCGGTCATCGGGATGCGCCCGCCCTTCTGGACGAATTTGAGGGTTTCCAGCGCAATGCGGAGCATCACGCGGCCCTTGATCTCGTCGATGCGCGCGGCGATCTCCGCGCCGGAGCGGCCTTCGTCGCGCATCCGCACAGCCTCCTGCACAAGCGGCCACAGGCCATAGGAGCCGGTGCCGGAGTCAATGACGTAAATCTTCCGGCGGGGGAAGGAATTGCGCGCGATGCAGGCGGACTGATAGGTTCCGCTGAGCCGGTGTGTGAGGAAAAGCCCCACGATCTCGTCGTCCTTGTCCGTGAGCGCGTCCCGGAAGGTGTCCATAAAAACGCCGGAGCTGACCTGGCTTGTGGTGGGAAGATCACGGCACAGGGCCAGCCGGGCAAAAAATTCGGGCGGCAGCAGATCCACGCCGTCCCGGAATTCCTCCTCCCCGAAACGCACCGTCAGGGGTACGACAATAATACCGAGCCGTTCGGCTTCCTCGCGCGGGATATCGGAGGTACTGTCAACAATGATTTTAACCATGGGGTAACACCTCTCCACTTTACGGGCGGAAGCCCGGCTGATCATATGGTTTTGAATACTAAATGTAAACATCATTATAGCATCCCCGAAGGGGAATGAAAAGCCGCGGAAAAAATTTTTTCAAAAAATTTTTCAATCCTGCAATAAAACAAACCGCCCGTGCAATATACAGACAACGAAAGCATTTTCCGAGGCCGCGCGGCCCACATGAAAAAATTTTTTTCAGCCCCCTGCAATAAAGTGAACGCCTCATGCAATATACAGACAGAAAACAAAACACAGCGCCGCGGCAGTCGCGGCGTCCCACCCCCACAAATTTTTGATACAAAACAAAAGGAGAGGAAATTTTTATGAAAAGAACGAAGATGATTTCCATCGCAGCAGCGCTTGTCCTGGCCGTATCCGCGTCCGTCCCCGCCTTCGCGGCAGCTAATGACCGTCTGGTTGTTTCCTACACCACCAACACCTCCACCACGACAGCGGCTCCCGCCGCACAGACCTCCTCCGTGACCTTCCTGTCCATGAAGGGCGCGATGGATCTGGCGCTCAAGGAGGTTCCCGGCGTGCTCAAGAGCATTGAGTTCGATATCGAGGACAACGGCTCCCTGCGTTACAGCGCCGAGGTTCACTATAACAGCAAGGAATACGATCTCGAGTTCAGCGCCACGGACGGCACCGTGTACCAGAACAAGCAGGATACCATTGAATGGGACGAAGCGATTCCGGCCGGCAGCTATATCAGCTATGAGAAGGCGGCTGAGGCGGCTCTGGGCCAGGTCAAGGGCGGTTTTGTCTCGAAGCTCAAGCTGGAGAGCCGCTGGAACGACGGCGTGGTCTACGACGCCGAGGTCTGGCTGGGCGATTACGAATACACCGTCGTGATCGACGCGGACAACGGCACGGTTCTCCGCTCCGGCTGGGAGAAGGAGTCCGACGCTTCCTACTACACGAAGAATCTGGCGGGCGCGCAGACTGTTGCGACCCTGCCCGACAAGGGAACTTCCTCCACCACGACAACTCCTCCGGCTGCCAGCACCCCCTCCACTCCGCAGGTGAGCAAGCCCACGCAGACGACCGGCTCCATTACGATGGATAAGGCCAGAGAGATTGCGCAGGCTCAGGTGCCGAACGGCCGCGTCACCGACGTGGAGTATGAGTACGAGCACGGCCGCGCTGTGTACGAGGTGGAAGTGAAGGAAGGCTACTACTGGGAGTACAAGTTCGTGATCGACGCTTCCAACGGCAGCATCCTGTTCACCGAGAAGGAATACGACGACTAATCGGCGCTCCAACGCGATAACAAAACTCTATCCTCATTCGCCGGGCGGCCGCGGACATTATGTCCGCGGCCGCCTTTTGCGTGCAAAGCGGCTGAAAGGGAAGCAAATTTTCATGAAATATTCACCACTTGAAAGGGCCGCTCCCGTATAATAAAAACTGGATACACAGAAACCATCGGCCCGGGGAGAGGCCGGGAAGGAGGATGCCCCATGGCGTCTGGAAAAATATTGGTTGTGGATGATGACAGAAATATCTGCGAGCTGCTCAGGCTCTATATTGAAAAAGAAGGCTTTGATGTGGTGATTGCGAACGACGGGCGGCAGGCGCTCGATCTGTTCGACTCCGAAAAGCCGGATCTGATCATGCTCGATATCATGCTGCCGGAGCTCGACGGCTGGCAGGTCTGCCGCGAGATCCGCAAAAAATCGCAGTGCCCGATCATCATGCTCACGGCAAAGGGCGAGGTGTTTGACAAAGTCCTCGGTCTGGAGCTGGGCGCGGATGATTACGTGGTCAAGCCGTTTGAAGCTAAAGAGGTCGTGGCCCGGATCAAAGCTGTTCTGCGGCGCTTCGGGAAAAACGGCGACGATCTGGTGAAGGAGGTTCACTATGACAAGCTCTCCATCAACCTGACAAACTACGAGCTCAAGGTGGATGGAAAGGTGGTGGACACGCCGCCGAAGGAGATGGAGCTGATCTACCATCTGGCCAGCAACCCGAACCGCGTGTTCACACGCGATCAGCTGCTTGACGAGGTGTGGGGCTTCGACTATTACGGCGACAGCCGCACCGTGGACGTGCATGTCAAGCGCCTGCGTGAAAAGCTGGAGGGCGTGTCCGACAAGTGGGCACTTAAGACCGTGTGGGGCGTTGGCTATAAATTTGAAGTGAAGGAATAACCATGCAGAAATCACTGTTCCGCAAATACCTGAAAATCACCTCCTTCACCATCCTCATCAGCTTTTTCCTGCTGGGGCTGGTGATGCTCGCGTTCAGCACGAGCAACTGGCAGGAGGAAAAGCAGGCTCTTTTGCAGCGCAACGCGGACAGCGTTTCCTCCATCGCGGCCAAAAGCATGATCAAGGTGTCGGATGGGGAATATGTCATCACGCGCGAGCAGGGGGATAAGCTGCAAACGTTTATGTCGGCCTTCGCGGAAAACATTGATTCCGATATTTTCATCACGGATCTGTCCGGCTCGGTGATCGCATCGGCCTACGGAAGCGGCATGCAGCCCGCTTCGCAGGATATCTCCCAGGAGCTGGTGTCCCGCGCCGTGAACAACCAGTACATCGGCCAGACGACGATGGACGGCATGTACCCCTCGCCGTGCTATGTGGTGGGCGTGCCGATTACCTATGTCCCCGAGGAGGGAGACCAGATTTCGGTGGGCGCGGTGTTTGCCTCGTGCAGCTTCCGGGCCTTTTCCGATTACCGCGCGAATCTCATGCAGATGTTCCTGCTGGCGGCGGTCGCGTCGTTCATGGTGTCGTTCTGCATCGTGTGGCTGTATTCCTACAGTCTCGTGCGTCCCCTGCGGGATATGGCGTCCGCGGCCCGCAGCTTCGGAGACGGCAACTTCACCCGCCGCGTGCCCGTCACGGGCAACGACGAGATCGGCCAGCTCGCGATCGCGTTCAATAACATGGCCAGCTCGCTTTCCACAAGCGAGAGCGTGCGGCGCAATTTCATCGCGAACGTTTCCCATGAGCTGAAAACGCCGATGACCACCATCGCGGGCTTCATCGACGGAATTCTGGACGGCACAATTCCGCCGGAAAAGCAGCGCCATTATTTGCAGATTGTGTCGGACGAGGTCAAACGGCTCTCGCGTCTGGTACGCACCATGCTCGATCTGTCACGGATCGACAGCGGCGAGCTGCATCTGCGCCCCGCCCGCTTTGATATCACCCAGACGATTTTTTCCGCCCTGCTCTCCTTTGAAAAGCCGATCGAGGATAAGCGCCTTGAGATCCGGGGTCTGGAGGACGCGGAAAGCCTGTTTGTGGACGGCGACCCGGATATGATTCATCAGGTGATGTACAATCTGATCGAGAACGCCGTGAAATTCACAAATGAGGGCGGCTATATTCATATCGCCGTGACGGACTGCGAGGATCGCACCTTCGTGCGCGTGCGCAACAGCGGCCCCGGCATCCCGGCGGATGAGGTGTCGCTGATCTTCGACCGTTTCTATAAAACCGACAAATCCCGCAGCAAGGACAAGACGGGAATGGGACTGGGCCTGTACATTGTGCGGACGATCATCCGCCTGCACGGCGGAGAGATTACCGCCAGCAGCGTGGAGAATGAATACTGCCAGTTTGAATTCTGGCTGCCGAAGCTTGGGGAAGCGCAGCCCGCTGTCCCGGAGACAGCCGGAAAAGACAAGTCGGGGAAGGAAAAGCCCGGCAAAGACAAGAAGAATTGAGGGAGAACGCAATGGAGCAAGAAAAAAAATGGGGCGAATCCCCTCTGTCCGGCGAGCCGTCTGAGACAGCCGCCGGAGAAACAGACGCACAGGACGCGGCAATCCCTGTGAACGAAGAAACGCCTGATGCGCCGGAGCTCTCCGCGCCGGAGCCTGTAACGGCCGAGCCGCCGAAGGAGGATTCCAGCGGGGAACCCGAAGAAGCTTCCGCCGCACAGCCGGAGCAGCAGGGTGCACAGGACACGCAGACAGAAGCCATGCCCGAAGAAACCGCGCTGGTGTGGCCGCAGGATGATTGGGACACGCCGCATGCGGTGGAGATGCCGGAAAATTCGGACGCTTCCGCTGTCCCGGAAGAAACCGCCGCGCCGGAGCAGCCCACTGTTTCCGACGCGGCGCCCGCACCGCCTGCACCGGAAGTGCCCGCAGCGCCGTTCCCGGAAGAACCGCCGCACACCCGCGCCTGGCAGACGCCCCCGCGTGCATACCAGCAGCCGGGAGCGTATCAGCAGCCAGGGGCATATCAGCAGCCAGGGGCATATCAGCAGCCGGGAGCGTACCAGCAGCCAGGGGCGTATCAGCAGCCCGGCGCGTACCAGCAGCCGGGAGCATACCAGCAGCCGGGGGCGTACCAGCAGCCGGGAACATACCAGCAGCCATACCCCGGACAGGCGGGACAGCCGCACCCGTGGCAGCAGCCCGGTTTCGGCGCCATGCCGCCGAGTCCTCCGTATGGCGCTTCCTACAGCCCCTATGGCCAGTACAGCATCCGTCCGCCCAAACCGCCGCGTAAGCCGGCCGGTACGGGTGCGCGCGTGTTTATCGTGCTGCTTGGCCTGATTGTGATAGGTTCGCTTGTGGGGCTTGGCATCGCGGCAGTGGATCGCTCCATCACGGGCATGAGCCCCGATGATTTCCCTGTACAGTGGCAGCAGCAGAACCCCTTCCTGCCGGAGGATCCCACGCAGCCCACGGAACCAAACGAAACCCCCTCGTCGCCCGAGGAGCCCAGCGGCTGGGGAGATCCCTTCGACAGCCTGACGCTTCCGGAGATCGTCTACGGCGAGAGCGGCATCGTGATCCAGCCCAAGCCCTCCGGCGGTCCGCTGTCCTCTGTGGAGGTATACCAGCGCTGTGTCGATTCCGTCGTCAGTGTGAACGCGGAGTGGAACGGCGACATTTCCGAAGGCTCCGGCATCGTCCTGAGCGCCGACGGGTATATTGTCACTAATTCCCATGTCGTGCTGGACACGAATGAGAGCACCGTCACCGTGAAGCTGCACGACGGCACGCAGTATCCCGCCGTGGTGATCGGGTATGAAAGAAATGCGGATATTGCCGTCCTGCGTGTGGACGCCGCGAACCTTCAGGCCGCCGAATTTGGCGACGCTTCCCAGCTTCAGGTCGGGGAGCGTGTTTATGCCATCGGCAATCCCGGCGGTGAGCGGTACGGCAGCACGCTGACAGGCGGCTTTGTCTCCGGTCTCAACCGTGAGCTGGATCAGAGCGCGGCCAACGGCCTGACCTACATTCAGACGGACGCGGCGATCAACCCCGGCAACTCCGGCGGTGCGCTCGTCAACGAATATGGCCAGGTGGTGGGCATCAATTCCAACAAAGTTGTGTCGACCTATTATGAGGGGATCGGCTTCGCCATTCCCATCAGCGATGCGTCGAATATCATCAGCGATCTGATGACGCGCGGCTATGTATCGGGCCGCAGCCGTCTTGGCATCACAGCGCGCACCGTGACGGAGATCCAGGCGGATGCTTCCGGCATCCCCGTGGGCGTGCTGATTGTCTCCGTCAACGACGACAGCCCCCTCAAAGGGATTGCGTTCACGGGCGATATCATTACCGAGGCCGCAGGGCAGAAAATTTCCACGCTGGAGGATCTTTACGCTGTCCTGCGCACGCACAGCGGCGGTGAGAGCATCACTGTGACGGTCTACAGCCCCGGCAGCTCGGAAACCCCAAGCAGCGAAAAGCAGTATACGATCGTTCTGCTTGAGGATACAGGTGAAACACAGCAGTAAAAGGCAGTAATATGCCGTTTTGTAAAAGGAAGGAAGAACAGTATGGCAATTCGAATTGGTATTTTGGGATATGGCAACCTGGGACGCGGCGTGGAGTGCGCCATCCGGCAGAATCCGGACATGGAGCTGCACGCGGTGTTTACCCGCCGCGATCCGTCCACCGTTTCCGTTCTCACGCCCGGCGTGCGTGTGCACCCGGCGGACGATCTTCCGAAGTGGAAGGATGAACTGGACGTGCTGATCCTCTGCGGCGGCAGCGCGACGGATCTCCCCGAGCAGACGCCCCGCTGCGCCGCCCTGTTCAACGTGGTGGACAGCTTTGACACGCACGCGAAAATCCCGGAGCATTTTGCCGCCGTGGATGCCGCCGCGAAAACCAGCGGGCACACCGCCCTCATCTCCTGCGGCTGGGATCCGGGTCTGTTTTCGCTCAACCGTCTCTATGCCCACGCGATTCTCCCGCAGGGCGCGGGCTACACCTTCTGGGGCAAGGGCGTAAGCCAGGGCCATTCCGACGCGATCCGCCGCATTGAGGGCGTGAAGGACGCGCGCCAGTATACGATCCCCGTGGAGAGCGCGCTGGAGCGTGTACGCAATGGCGAGGCCCCCGAGCTGACCACCCGCGAGAAGCACACCCGCGAGTGCTTTGTCGTGGCCGAGGACGGTGCGGACAAGGAGCGCATTGAGCGCGAGATCAAGACCATGCCGAACTATTTTGCGGATTACGACACGACGGTGCACTTTATCTCCGAGGAGGAGCTTCAGCGCGACCATGCCGGAATCCCGCACGGCGGCTTTGTCCTGCGCAGCGGCAAGACCGGCTGGAACGGCGAAAACACCCACGTCATCGAGTACAGCCTGCGCCTCGATTCCAACCCGGAGTTTACGTCCTCCGTCCTTGTCGCGTATGCCCGCGCCGTCGCGCGTCTCGCCGCGCAGGGCGATGCCGGCTGCAAGACTGTCTTTGACATTCCCCCCGCCCTTCTCTGCCCCGAGTCTCCCGAAACCCTCCGCCAGCTTTTCCTGTAAAAGTCGGGCAAAAAAACTTCACCAGCTTTTTTTGTAAAAAAGCTGGGCAAAAAAACTTCAAGCGCTCCGCGTTTTCAGTGTGAGCACGATGCTGGCGGGAAGCCTAAAACACCCACGGTGCGTCGCCGTCCTGATGCAGACACAGCAGCGGGATTCCCAGCGGGCGCAGGAGCGGTTCCACCGCTTCGCGGATGACCTTGCGGAACCGGAAGCTTGCCACAAGCACGCAGTCGGGCCGCAGGCGGGTGAGGTCGGCAGGGCCGTAAACGGGCTGGCCGTCAAGCGTTCCGGCGGCGGGCGAGGAGTCGAAAAACAGCGGCTCAAAGTCCGGTTCCCCGAAGAACCGCCGGTATTCCCGCAGAACAAAGGACGTTGTGCCCGAGGCGGGCCAGAACGCGACGCGCCGGAAGCCATGTCCGCGCAGAAGGGTGGAAAGGCGTTCCCGGCGATCCGCTTCGCTGGCGTGCGCTGTGCGGATCATGGTGTACAGCTCCGCGATCCGCTGCGGGATCGGCAGGTGCTGCGTGCACACCGACGCGCATTTGCCGCACCCGATGCACGGGCTTTCCCCGGACGCGGGAAGGAGAGAGAACCCCTGAATCAGCCGCCCAAGCACGGCGGCGCGTTCGATCTCCTCCGGCTCCGTCAGCCCGTACAGCTCGCGCGGCAGGCGCAGAAGCTTTTGATGATACGACTGCATCCACTCGGGAATGGGAAGCCCGAGCGGACAGACCGGACGGCAGTAGCCGCATCCTGTGCAGAGTCCCGGAAGGGACGCGGCACTCGATGCGGCTTTTTCGCGCGCGTTTCGCTCCGCGTCGTCCGGTTCCCAGCCGTCGAAGGCGTGGATCGCCTGATCGAGATCCCGCGTGCCAGCAAGCCCCGCGAGCACGCACGTCACCCCGGCGCGGCTTGCCGCAAAGCGCAGCGCCGCTTCCGCCGTGGAGGCGTCCCCCGGCAGACGAGCCCCGGAAAAGAGCGTTTCATTTTGCGGGAGAATACCGCCGCCCAGCGGGTTCATGATGAGCACGCCCATTCCGCGCGCCGCCGCCCGGTCGATGACAGGCCCCGTCTCCGCGCGGCTCATCAGATTGTAAGAGAGCAGAATCCCCTCAAACGCGCCGCAGTCCACAATCTGCGCCGCGTCGCGCGCGGGGGCGTGGCTGGAAACCAGCAGATGGCGCACCCAGCCCCGTTTTTTCGCTTCCAGCGCGCCTTCATACGGCCCGCTGGGGCGCAGGAGAAAAGCAAGCTGCTCCGCGTCCAGTACACTCCACAGGTAGAGAAAATCGAAATATTCCGCACCGGTGCGGCGCAGACCGCTCTCCACGCGCCGGAGCACATCGTCCGCCGTGGGGTCGGAGCCGGAGTTCGATTTGACGGCAAGGTGCACGCTCTCCCGAGGAACGAGACGCAGAAGCCGCGCCACAATCTCCTCGCTGTGCCCCTCGGCGTAGCTGAATGCGTTGTCGATGTAGTTCACCCCATACCGCACCGCCCGGGCCAGCAGGGCCGCGCAGCGGTCCAGCCCCTCGCTGTCGCGCAGGTCGGCGGAGAGAAAGCGCGTCGTCCCCGCGCCGAGCACGGAGAGGGAAATCCCCGTCTGCCCGAGCGGGCGCTGTGCAATCATGGAAGCTGCTCCGCCGCCGGGAACCGCTCGGCGCGGAGCGTGTCGAAGCCGCCGCAGTACCGGCAGGCCGTCAGCGGGCGATCCGCCAGCCGCGCGAGCGCGGCCCGCTTTTCCTCCCGGCTCTGCGAGAGATCGCGCACGTCCACATACTCCTCCGGCGGCACGGGGATCTTGCCGAGATCCAGCCCGAACAGGGAACGGATGCATGCGTGCAGTTTGCCCTGGTACATGTGGTAATTGCGCATTTTGATCTGCCAGCAGTTTCCGAAAATGTCCTCGATCTGCTCATTGGACCAGTGGCGGTCGTCGTAGCTGGTGTTGTCGACCCAGCCGCCGTAATGCTGCATATCGCCGTAAAACACCTTGGTCTGCGAGGGGATCCCGTGGGCGGCCAGAAGCATTTCCAGTTCGCGCACGCGCCGGGAGAGTGGGCCATAGTCGCTGATCTGCACCTCGCAGTCCGGGCCGAGGGCAACCAGTGCGTCGAGCACGCCGGGCGGCGGCAGGAGTGTGCCGTTTGTCATGAGAATCAGGCGGTCAAACTGGGCGCGGTGCTCGCGGATCGCGTCGATCAGATACGCAAGCTTAGGGTACAGGAAGATTTCACCGCCCACGAGCTGGATCCACTCGATCCGATCCACAAGGGAAAAGGCGGCGTGAATGTCGGAAGCGACCTCGCGCTCCGGCAGGAAAGGCGGGTCGACGTAGAGCGGGACGCTGTTGCAGCACAGGCGGCAGCGGAGCGTGCACCGCAGCGTCGGGATGACGGCCAGGCGGCGGAGCGTCAGCATGCGGATCCCTCCCCTCGCGGAAGCTGCTCGGCGGCGGGAAAGCGCGGGGAATCCTCGCGGAAGCTGTCGCAGTAGCGGCAGGCCTCGGTCGGATGCTTCAGGAAGGTTTCGAGGATCCGCTTTTTCTCCGCGTCGGATTTCGAGGAATCCTTGAGATCCACGAATTCCCCGTCCCGCAGCGAAAATTTCCCGAGCAATACGCCCGTCATCGCGTAAACGCAGCTATAGATCACGCCGTCGTGCGTGTCGTGGAATTGCAGCTTCGGGCAAAGGCAGTGGGAGAATTTTTCCCACAGCTGCTGCTCCGTCTCGTGTTCGCGCAGGGTGAAGTCGCCGTAGCACAGCCAGCCGTTGCCGCGCTGGTCGTCCCCGGTGTAGCAGTCCACGCGGCAATCGATGTGTTCGCGGGCGAGAACGTCCCGGATTTCCGAAAGCTTGTGGGACAGGGGGCCGTAATCGTCCACGAGAAAATCAAATTCCAGCCCCGCGGCCTGTGCCTGATGCACAGCGTCGATCAGCGCCGGGGAGGGAACAATCGTCCCGTTTGTAGTGATGCGGATCTTTTTGAATTTGTCGCGGTATTTGAGAAGCTCGAGCACGATTTCCGGCAAGTCCGGGTGCAGCATCGGTTCGCCCCCGATCAGCTCCACACGGCCGATTTCGTCGTACAGCGGGAACGCGAGCGCGAAGTGGCGGAACAATTCCTCCTTGGGCGTGTCGCGCTTGACGGGCTGGTACGGGATGGCGCACAGGCACATTTTACAGTTGAGCGTGCAGCGGGTGGTCAAAAAGAATTCCAGAATTTTCGCGGTGGTCAAAACAATCCCTCCTTATCCGGCAGATCGCCGCTCTCGGCCAGTTCGCGCGCGGCCAGGCGGGAAACCCGGTCGTCTCCCGCGCGGCGGGCGTAGACGGAGAGCAGCAGAAGCGCTTCGGCGTGATGCAGGCGGCTTTCGCAGTAGGGCGCGGCGTCCCGCAGAACGAGAGCGGCGCGCAGAGCGTCCTTGTCCGGCGGCGGTTCCTCGCCCGGCCCGGGAACCAGCGGCGCGCGCAGGGAGACAAAGCTGGCCTGCGCGGTGGAACGGATCCGGTCATGCTCCGGGGCCTGCGGCGCTTCCCGGAGCAGACGCTCCCAGGCCGCGCGCAGCTCCGGTGAGGAAAAGACCTCCCCCAGCACAGCCGCGCGCGTGGAAAGCTCCCTCTGATGCATGGCTAAAAAAGCGGTGTCGGCGCAGGCGTTGAGAAACACACGGGCCAGAAAGAGCCGGTTCGCGTCCGTCAGCCAGCCGTTTTCCCGCAGGACCGCGACAGTGCGCGCGTGCTGGCGCTTGTCGTCCTCAAAACGGCCGGGCAGCAGGCGGTGTGAGTCCGAGGAACCGTGCAATCGGTAGCGGTGCAGCAGCTCCGGCGTGCCGGTCACGCGGCGGCAGCGGGCGAAGGCGTCCAGCAGAAACACCGTGTCGCTCCCGTAAAACAGGCTGTTGTCCACGAAAAGCGGGGGATGGAGCAGCACCGAAAGCCGGAACAGCTTTGCCCAGTACGCGCGCAGGTGTGTGTGCAGCGGCGGGAACCGCGCGCCGAACTCCGCCCGGTCGATTGTCACCGGCTCCGGGAGGGCGCGCTGCCCGCGCGGCCCGTCCTGCGAGAAAAAGCGGGAGCCGCAGAAAAAGAGATCCGCGCCGGTTTCTTCCAGCCACGCGATCCCTGTGCGCAAAAATTCCGGCTCGTAAAGATCGTCCGCGTCCAGCACGGCAAAGTATTCGCATCCGCTTTCGTATACTTGCTGTAGAAGCAGGTTCATACTTTCCAGCGGGGAGTTTTTCTCCCATGCGATCGGCACAATGCGGGGGTCGCGTCCGGCGAAGGAGCGCACCAGTGAACCCGTGCCGTCCGTGGAGCCGTTGTCGCAGAGGAAATACACAAAATCGCCGTCCGTCTGGTGCAGCACGCTCTCCACGGCCTCCGGGAGAAACGGGGCGGCGTTGTATGCCCGCGTGAGAAAAGCGGTTCTTGCCATGTCACCGCCCTCCTTTCCGGGGAAGCAGGCACAGCCGCGCCCGCTCGAAGTCCTGAAGCCACGGGCACGGCTCGAGCCACGGCAGCGCTTCCCGCAGGGTGTCCGCCAGCCAGAGGCGTTCCGGTTCGCAGTCCGGCAGATGGGTGCGCGTCAGCTTGGCGAACATCGAGAGATAGTAAGAGTATTCCGCGTACCGTGCGAACGCGGAAAGGCGCGGCAGACGGTCGGAGAGCCAGCGCGTGCGCTCGTGAAACGCCGTGAAATATTCCCGCAGCTGGGCGGGGGACAAAAGCCGATCGTTTGTCGTGAAGGCCGAGGAGTTTCCCCCGTGGCGCGTGAAGCAGTATTTCGGCAGGTTATGGAAGGCAACGCGACGCGCGGACGCGAAGAGCCGGTACACCACGGCAATATCGTCATACCGTGCGCGCTCGGGAAAGCGGTGCTCCGAAAAGAGCGAGCGGCGAAACAGCTTGGTCGGCGTGGCGGCGTTGCAGCGGCGGCGCAGAAGAAGCTCCAGCACGGCCTGTTCCGGCGTCAAAAGCAGGCGGCGATCCTCGATGAAATTCGGCAGACGCCTGCCGTCGACTTCCTTCCACGAGCCGCATGCGGCGGCGTCCGCGCCCGTTTCCTCCGCGAGGGCGACGAGGAACGAGAGAAAATCCGGCTCGGCGGTGTCGTCGTCGTCAAAGAAGGCGATCCATTCGCCGCGCGCCGCGTCCAGACCGGCGTTGCGCCCGGCGCTGATCGTGCCCCGTTCCCGGCGCAGGACGCGCACGCGCGGATCCCGGCGCGCGTATTCGGCGGCAATCAATCCGGAAGCGTCGCGTGAGCCGTTGTCCACCACAATCAATTCAAAATCCGGGAAATCCTGCCGCAGGATGCTGCGAATTGACCGCCCGATCCAGTGCTCGCGGTCACAGGTGAGAACAATGACGCTTGCTTTCATAGTCCGTCCCTCCCGATGTTCCACGGGGCCGCACCGCTCTGCCACAGCCGTTCAAGCGATTCCCGATCCCTCTGCGTGTCCATGCAGTGCCAGAAGCCGCGGTGCAGGTAAGCGGCCAGCTTTCCCTCGCGGCTCAGCTCCGTGAGCGGCCCGCGCTCGAGCGAGCAGTCGTCCCCCTCCGGGATGCGGCGCAGAAATTCCGGCTCCACCACGAGAAAACCGCCGTTGATCCAGCCGCCGTCCTCCGGGGCTTTTTCGCGGAAGGCGCGCACGCGGCGGTTGTCGTCGATCTCGAGCGCGCCGAAGCGCCCGCCCGGCTGTACCGCCGTGAGCGTCACTTCAGCTCCGGACAGGCGGTGGAAAGCGAGCAGGGCGTTTAAATCCACGTCCGCGAGCCCGTCCCCGTAGGTGAGAAAAAACGGCTCGCCGTCCGTGAACGCGGCAGCCTTGCGCACACGGCTTCCCGTGAGCGTGCCGGTACCGGTTTCAGCCAGTGTCACACGCCACGGCTCCGCCGCGCAGCCGTGCAGCGTCATTTCCCCCTCGCGGGCAAAGTCAAAGGTCACGCTCGATCGGTGCATTCGGTAGTGCAGGAAATATTCCTTGATCACATGGCCGAGATACCCGCAGCACACGATAAATTCCCGATGCCCGTAGGCGGAAAAATAGCGCATCAGGTGCCACAGCACCGGTTCGCCGCCGACCTCAATCATCGGCTTGGGACGCAGGCGGCTTTCCTCTCCGATCCGCGTCCCGAAGCCGCCCGCCAATATCATCACCTTCAAAGGAGATCCCCCCGCTTTTGCATGTTTTCTTTCATGCTTATGCGGGGGGGAAATCATTCATTCGAAAAGTCGGGAGCCTTCCAGAGAAAAAGACGAAGCGGCTTCTGCATTTTTTTGCATTCTTGGATAACATATTTTGTGCCGTGTGAAGTTCCGTCCCAAAAAGCGATCACCATATCTGCATATTGGATGATTTCGAGATTACGATGCAGAGGTGCGCTTCGGCCGTATTTTTTGTAATCTGGCAAAAATTCTTTCAGTGTAATGTTGTGTGCAAGGGCATATTCTTTTGCGCATAAATCAATTCCTTTTGCGCCACCAGAAACAATTTCCGTTACCGTGTCAGGAAGATATTTTCCTAAATCTGAAACGGTAAGGTTTCTGGAACCAATGACTGCAATCCGCATAATTCTCACCTCGTTGTCCTACTCATAGGACATAAATTACTGTTTTCCATTATACACTAAACTGCAAAGAGAAAAAAGTGGAAAATATCCAGAGGTGCAGCAATGAAACGGATTCTGGACTCGGAAAAGCTGAATATCATCGGCCCGCAGATCCGCGAAGCGCGAAAGCGCGCGGGGCTGAGCCAGAAGCAGCTCTCCGATCGGCTGGAGCTGCTGGCGGTGTACACCTGCCGGGGTTCGATTTCCCGCATTGAGACGGGGCGGCGCGCTGTGACAGACATTGAGATTGACGCAATTTCCAGAGTGTTGGACGTGCCGCTGGACACGCTTTTCGGCCGGGATAAGGAAAATCAATAGACAAAGAATTTTGAAAAAATAAACCGGGACCGTTTTGAGCGATAGGCACTCAAAATGGTCCCGGTTTTTGCATTGTTTGTGCGGGAAATTGTCCCGGAGAAAGACGTCCGGAAAAAATCGCTTTGCTCTTTTTCCTGCCTTTCTTGGGCTTCGCGCGGAATTGTTGGGGCTCTGCCCCAAACCCTGCAAGCCTTTTGAAAAAGGCTTGAGCGAAAACTTCATGTTTGCTCTTGGTCAGCTGCTGCTTTCCTTAATCCTTCCCCGCTCGCGGTGAGCGTCCGGAAAGAATCCGCAGAAGCTCCTTCTGCGATCCGGCGGTGCATACCGCCACAACCTCGTCGCGCGGTTCCATGGTGGTCGAGCCGTTCGGGATGATCAGCGTGTCGTTGCGCACGATCGAGATGATCAGCGTCCCTTCGGGAAGGGAGATTTCGTTGAGCGTGCGGCGGCGCAGGGCGGTGTCGTCCGGCAGCGTGATGGCGCAGATCCCGGCGCGGCCCTTGTTCAGCGTGGCGAGCAGGTGCAGCTCCGCCACGTCCACCTCCTGCTCAATCAGGTTGGTGATGACCTCCGTGCTGCTCACGGCAATGTCCGCGCCGAAGGCGCGCATGGCCTCGGAGTTGCGCGGATTGTTGACGCGGGCGATGACCTTCTTGGCACGGAACTGCTTTTTGGCCAGCTGGCAGGCAACCAGGTTGTCCTGATCGCTGCCGGTCACGGCGATGAAGCAGTCGGTGTCCTCCGTTTCCGCGTCCATGAGCGTTTCCAGCTCGGTGCCGTCACCGCAGATGATTTCCGCGTCCAGCTTGTTTGCCAGACGGCGGCAGCGGTATTTATCCCGCTCAATCAGGTGGACGGTGTGCTTGCTCTCCAGCATGTTTTCCGCCAGATGCGCGCCCAGCTTTCCGCCGCCCGTGATAACGATCCTCATAATCGGTTTTCCTTCCTCTCTCAGTCCTCAATGCGGGAAAAGATGACCTTGTCGCCCTCTGTGAGGAGGGTGAGATGATGATAGCAGAATTCAGTGGAGCCGTCCCGGTGGATGATGGCGAAGGGGACTTCCTCCGGTTTCTGGGGAATCTCGTCCACGGTGCAGTTCCAGTCGCGCTTTTCCACCAGATAGCTTCTAAAGCCCATTGTGGCCGTTTCAATGGTCAGGTGGCGGTCATCCCATGGGCGCACCAGTGCGTTGAACATGGCCTCGCCCGCCCATTTCGTGTGGCAGATGCTCTTGAGGCCGAGCTTTTTGAACACCTGTTCGCGCGCCGGGTCGCTGATACGGGCAACGACATTCTTCACACCGAAGAACTCGCGCGAGATCTGGGAAACGGTGATATTCAGATTGTCGTCCGGCGTGGCGGCGGCAACAGCGTCGCAGCTTTCGATCCCGGCTTCCTTGAGCACCTCCATGTCCATGGGGACGCCCTCCACCGTGATGCCGCTGAAATCCTTGTCGAGCTGCCGGAAGTTGTCGGCGTTCTCGTCGATGATTGCAACGTCATGTCCTTCCCGGTCCAGCATGTTCGCCAGGTAACGTCCCAGGCGGCCGCTGCCGATGACCAAAACGTTCACACAAATCCTCCTCCGATCCGGGCGGCTTGTCGCCGTCTGGAGAATATTAATCGCATTATAGCACATTGATCCGTGCAATACAAGGAGCGGAACAGCGGTTTTGACAGGAGTTTTTCCGTGTCTGTTCGCAAATGGTTCATACTTTTTGGAAAACCGGCATTTATAATAAAGAATGATCTGTAATTGTTTGCCGTATCCTGCGGCTGGAAAAGAGGAATGGGGAATATGAAAAAAAAGAAAAAAGGGACTGTGGCGGTGATTTCGTGCGTGCTGGTGCTGGCGATTTGCCTGGCGGGATTACAGGCGATCTCCGCGGCGCGAAAAAGCACGGTGCCTGTTTCGGTTTCGTGCCTGACGCTGGAACCCACCACACTGCAAAGTACCGTGACGGCCTCCGGCACCGTGAAAAGTGCTTCCACAACGAACGTGTATACCAATGTGAACGGCTGTGTGGTGAAAGATCTTCACGTCGAGGTGGGCGATTATGTGGAAGCGGGCGCGATTTTATGCCAGCTTGACAGTGAGACGCTGGAGGAATCGCTGGAAAAGCAGAAGGTTTCGCTTTCCGTCTCGCAAAACAGTTCGGCGCAGAGCATTTCCGCGAGTGAGAAGCAGTATCAGGACGCGGTGAATAATCTGGACAACGGCCTGAACAGCACCGTCAACACCGCCCGCTCCGCGACGGAAAGCGCCCTGCGTGCGCTGGAAAAGGCGAAGTCGGATTACGACAGCGCCCGTGCCGACATTGACGACGGCATGAACAGCCAGCTGGTGCAGGCTGAGGAAGCGCTGGAGCAGGCAAACCTGCGCGTCCAGCGCGCACAGGAGACATACGATAAGGCCAAGCAGGAGGTGGGAGATACCTACCGCGAGCTGCGCCTGAGCGCGAGCAACCTGAAAAAGGAGCGCGACGCGGCCCAGAACACGGTCAATTCGCTGACGGATCAGCTTGCGAAGGATCCGCAGAATCAGGAGCTGAAAACGAAGCTGGAGCTTGCGAAAATAGAGCTTCAGGGGATTCAGCAGAGCTATGATTTTGCTTTGTCGGATCTGCAAAGCTATGAGACGGACAGCTCGACCGCCTACGGCGGACAGTCGCTGCTTTCCATCCGCGAGGCGTATGAGGACGCCTGCACCAGCCGCGACTCCGCGCAGAAGTCGCTGGAACTGGCGCAGGCCGCGGTTGATGATCAGCTTGCCCAGTATTCCACGGCGCTGGAGGAAGCGCAGATTGCTTACGACAACGCCCTGGTGAGCCAGCAGGCCGCCGAAACCAGCGTGCGCCAGGGCCTGGAGGATCAGCGCGCCGCGCTGAACGCGAACCGCGCGTCCTCCGATACGCGCGTGCAGGAGCTGGAAATCCAGTCGCTCGAGGATCAGATCCTCGACTGCACCGTGACCGCTCCGGTCTCCGGCACCGTTACGGCGGTGAATGTCTCCGAGGGCGGCACGCCCGCAGGTGTGCTCTTTGTCATCGAGGACACATCGCGTCTGGAGGTTGATATTTCGATCAAGGAATACGATGTGGGGATCGTCGGGGAAGGCATGAAGGCCGGGGTGCGGGCCGACGCACTCGAGGACCAGAGCTTTTCCGGGGAGCTGACGTCGATCGCTCCGGCGGCCACCACCGTGGCATCGTCCGGGTCCACAGGCAGCGGGAACGTGGAGTATGCCGCCACGGTGTCGGTGGACGGGACGGACACCCCTCTGCGGATCGGCATGTCCGCGAAGGCAGATATTGTGGTGGAGGAAAGAAAAGACGTGCTCGCCGTGCCGTATGAAGCGCTCGGCGTGAGCGTCAGCGGGGAGGACGTGGTGTATGCCGCCGTGGATCAGGGAGACGGTACATACCTTGTGCAGGAGATCCCCGTAACGTTGGGGCTGGAAAGCGATCTCACCGTCGAGGTGTCCGGCGAGGGATTGACCGCCGGGACGGTGATTCTCTCGAACGCCGACGGCGCTGTGCCGGGACAGCGGATTGTGCCCTTGTTTGGGGACGGTGCAAGTGAGGGGACGGCCTCCGGCGAGCTGATGGATCAGATGATGGGGGCCGGACTGTGAGCGCGGCGAGGGGAGAGCCCGTCATCGAGATGCGAGGGATCGTGAAATCCTTTTATCTCGGCACGCCGAATGAGCTGGAAATCCTGCACGGGATTAACCTGACGATCCGCGAGGGTGAGTTTGTGTCGATCGTCGGCGCGTCCGGTTCAGGCAAATCGACGCTCATGAATATTATCGGCGCGCTCGATCACCAGACGGCGGGGGAATATACGCTCGACGGCGTGCCTATGACGGAAATGAGCAGCAACCGCCTGTCCGAGATCCGCAACGAGAAGATTGGCTTTGTATTCCAGACCTTTAACCTGATCCCGCGCTCCACGGCGCTCGGCAACGTGGAGCTGCCGATGATGTATGCGGGCGTGCCGCGTGCCGTGCGCTCCCGCCGGGCCATGGAGCTTCTGGAGCTGGTGGGCATGGGCGATCGCGCGAAGCACCGCCCCAACGAGCTGTCCGGCGGCCAGAAGCAGCGTGTGGCCATCGCCCGCGCCATGGCGAACGACCCGGCCATCATCCTCGCGGACGAGCCGACGGGCGCGCTCGATTCCTCCACCGGACGGCTGGTGATGGATATTTTCCACCGTCTCCACCGGGAGCAGGGGAAAACGATCGTCCTCATCACCCACAACAACGAGCTGGCCGAGGAGACGGAGCGGATCCTCACCCTGCGCGACGGGAACATCGTGGGGGAGCGGGCCGGAAAGGGGATGGTGCAGCCGTGAATTTCATGGAAAGCGTGCGGCAGGCTCTCGCGGGCCTTGTCAGCAACAAGATGCGCTCCCTGCTCACAATGCTCGGTATCATCATCGGCATCGGGTCGGTTATCGCGATCATGAGCGTGGGCGACGCGATGACAGGAGCCGTGAGCGGGACGCTCTCCGGCATCGGCGTCAACAAGGTGTCCGTCATGGTCTATCCAAAGGATTTCACCGCAGGCGCGGTTTATACGCAGGAGGATATGTTCACCGAGGAAATGCTGGAGGTCTACCAGGAGCGGTTTGCTTCGGAGATCGAGGCAATCTCGCTGAGTGAGTCTGTGGGCAGCGGCACCGTGACAAAGAGCTACCGTTCCTATCAGGTGAACGTCACCGGCGTAAACGCGGGCTTTGAGCTGGCCAGCAGCACCGGCACGATTGACATGCTTCAGGGGCGCTTCATCACGGATCAGGATGTGGCGCGCGGCGGAAGCGTGATCGTCATCTCCGAAAAGCTGGCGAACGATCTGTTCCCAAACGAGACGGCGGTGGGAAAGGATCTGCGCGTGGAGCTGCCGAACGGCATGGAGACGCTGCGCATTGTGGGGGTGTACGACTCGCCCGAGCAGCAGGAGAGCATGATGATGTTCGGCACGGGGCTGGCCACCGAGGCGTATGTACCGCTGACGGCGGCGTATGAGTATAAGGACTATTACCCCTCCGGTTACCTGCAATTCACCGTGGCGGCGAAGGAGGGCGTGGATTACCGCGATTTCTCCGTGCGCACGCAGGACTTTTTCAACGAGCGGTATTATGCCGACAATCCGAATATGCAGTGTATGACGCAGAGCATGGATTCCATGCTCGATCAGGTCAACTCGATGATGAGCACGCTTTCGATCGCGATTGCCGTCATCGCGGGGATCTCGCTGCTCGTCGGCGGCATCGGGGTGATGAATATTATGCTGGTGTCCGTCACGGAGCGCACGCGCGAGATCGGCATCCGCAAGGCGCTCGGCGCGCGGGACAGCGCAATCCGCATGCAGTTCATTGTGGAGTCGACGATCATCTGCATCATCGGCGGCGCGCTGGGAATTCTTTTGGGAGCAGGACTGGGCGCGCTCGGCGGGATGCTGCTGGAACAGCCCGCGCCGCCTTCCATCACGGCGATTGTGGTGGCCGTGACGTTCTCGATGCTGATCGGCGTATTCTTCGGCTATTACCCGGCGAACAAGGCCGCAAAGCTGGATCCGATTGAGGCGCTGCGGTACGAATAAAACAGAATGGAAAAGGCCCGCATGGAACCGGAAAACTGGTTCTGTGCGGGCCTTTTTCCTTATATGGGAAAGCTCTTTCAGGGAACAGTTGTTATCAGCGAAGCATGTCGAGAATCGCGTTCTTCGGACGGGCGCCCACGGACGAGGTTTTGATCTTGCCGTTCTCGACCACAAGGAGTGTCGGGATGCTCATAACGCCGTACTGGGCGGCCAGCTCGGGCTGCTCGTCGACGTTCACCTTGCCGACCTTGTAGCTGCCGTCGGACTCCTCCGCAACCTCATCGACGATCGGGGAGACCATGCGGCACGGGCCGCACCAGGAAGCCCAGAAGTCCACAAGTACCGGAACATTGGAGGAAAGAACCTCCGCCTGAAAATTATCTTTTGTCAAAGTGATGACTGCCATTGTATCGTTACCTCCTGCGTTGTTGTTGTGTCGGGGTGTTTTTGGATTGTGCTGTTAGTATAGCCGTTTTTTTAAAAAAGTTCCGTGATAAACTCACAGTGCGGCAGATGATTCCACCACACAGAGCGTGAAGGGAATCGGCGCGCCGTTTCCGGCGGTCAGCTCCGGTTTTCCGGCAAGCGTGGAGGAGAGGTTCTGCTCCGGCGCCCAGAAGGCCCCATCTGCCAGCGTCAGCTCAAAAACGGCGCGGTCGGCCAGCAGAAAGAGGGAGAGCGGCTGTTTTGGCGGGAAGGCCAGATCGGTTTCTCCGAAGTGTCCCGTACCCGCGTCCATGTCCATAACAATCTCCCCGCCGGGGAACGAGAGCCGCGCGCGGCCCGCGTCCGCCGGGATGGTGGAGCGCAGGAGCCACGGCGCGTCCGGTGCCTCCCCTTCGGGCTGCTCGCGCAGGGCGGAGAACAGCTCCCGGCAGGGGTGCAGGCGCAGAGCCCAGCCCACGCCGTCGCGCACAAGGCCCAGTTCGGCGGGGAGAGCCATCACGCCTGTGTAGCAGCGTCCGGCGTTCGGCAGGCGCAGCCACGCGACGGAGAGCACGCGCCCTTCCTCGCGCGGGAAGGTCTGCGCCGCGTAGGGAATCCGGTTGCCGTAAGCCATGCGTACCGGCTGCTCGGGGGTGAAGCGCCATCCGTCAAAGGAGCCTACGGCATAGTAGCCGTCCGCGCTCCAGAACACCCATTTTTCCTCCCCGTCCACGAAGAGCGGGAACAGATCGGGACATTCCCACATCTCGGGCAGGGTGAGGAACTGCGTCTGCTCCCAGTGGATCAGATCCGGCGAGCGGAAGAGGGCAAAATCGTTCTCCGAAAGATACAGCGCCATGCAGTACGCTCCCGACGGCGCATGATAAAACACCTTGGGATCGCGGTTCGCGTGGGCCAGATTCGGCAGGAGCAGGCCGGGCTGCTTTTTGAGCGTTTCCCCGCCGTCCGTGCTCACGGCCAGCCGCTGGGTGAACACGCCGTCGCGCGACCAGGGAGCCTCGGTGCCGCCCGCACTGGTGTAGTAGAACAGCAGCGCGTCCGGGCCGAACCCGGCGGCGTTTTCCGCGTCGCGCCAGCCGCACCCGGAGAACATGGTGCCGGCTTCATCCGGGAAAAGCGCGATATCTCCCGCCTCCCAGTGCAGAAGATCGCGGCTTTTGGCGGAGCCCCAGTGCATCATCCCCCACTCGATGCCGAAGGGGGAATACTGGTAATACAGGCGCGCTGTGCCGTCGGCCAGCCGGACCAGGCCGTTGGGATCGTTCATCCAGCCGTGCTCGGGAGCAAAGTGGATCAGCGGGCGGCCGGACACGGGTTCCGGGCGGTGATCCGCCTGACGCACAGCCGAAAGCTCCTCGTCGGGGATGGGGGCGCACAGCAGCAGCGTCTCGCCCCGGTGGCGGCGCATCGGGATGGCGGCGAACCAGTCCGGTGTTTCCCCGCCGCGCGGGAAGGGAACTTCAAACTCATAAAGCTTCTTTTCCCTGTCCTGTGAGGAAAAGAGGGTGAGAAGCTGCTTTTCCGCTCCCAGCTTCACGGGGATCAGCAGATAATTCTGCGAAATGGAAAGGGTCAGCATGGAAAGATTCCTCCTTTGGCCGTCCGGAAAGGGTTCCGGGAAACGGCCCTTTTCCAGTATAGCAGTGCTCACACGCCGCGTCAATGCGATTTTGGGCGGGCGAAACGGCGCGGCATGCGTCGCAAATTGTCAAAGGGGGGAAAAGTATTTGTAAAGTTCTCGTAAAGTCCGTTGACGCTTTCTTTTGAAATTGGATATACTAAATGAGTAAGAAAAGAATGTGTAAAGACAAGGTAAAGGCGGAGCGCAGCCCGTGCCGGGACGGAGGCGGGAAAGAGGTGAAATCTGCGGGGCCGCCGGAAAAACGGAGGGAATATTGTGGATGTGAGCATTGTCCTTGGGCTCCTCGGCGGTCTGGCGCTGTTCCTGTACGGCATGCAGATGATGAGCTCCGGTCTTGAGGCTGCGGCCGGCAACCGGATGAAGCGGATCCTGGAAAAACTCACGGCAAATCGTTTTCTCGGAGTGCTGGTCGGCGCGGGCATCACTGCCGCCATTCAGTCCTCCTCCGCCACGACCGTCATGGTCGTCGGCTTTGTCAACTCCGGTATGATGACGCTGCGGCAGGCAGTGTGGATCATCATGGGCGCGAATATCGGCACCACGATCACCGGTCAGCTGATTGCGCTTGATATCGGCCAGCTGGCCCCGCTTTTTGCGTTTGTGGGCGTGGCGATGGTCGTATTCTTCAAGAAACCCCAGATTCACCACTACGGCAACATTCTCGCGGGACTCGGCGTGCTGTTCATCGGCATGGAGATGATGAGCTCGTCCATGGAGCCGCTGCGCGAGTGGCCTGCCTTTGTGGAGATGGTGAGCACCTTCTCGAACCCGCTTGTGGGTATTCTGGCGGGCGCGCTGTTCACGGCTGTCATCCAGTCGTCCTCGGCTTCCGTCGGCATTTTGCAGGCGATGGCGGTCGGCGGGATTGTCGGGCTGGATTCGGCGGTATACGTCCTGTTCGGCCAGAACATCGGCACCTGCATCACGGCAGTGCTGGCTTCCTTCGGTACCTCCCGCAACGCGAAGCGCACGACCATCATTCACCTGATGTTCAACCTGTTCGGCACTGTGCTGTTTACGATCGTCTGCATGACGACTCCTTTGACGGATCTCTTAGCCTCCTTTACCCCCGGAAGCCCGGATTCCCAGATCGCCAACATGCACACGCTGTTTAATATTGTCACCACGCTGATCCTTCTGCCGTTCGGCACCATGCTGGTCAAGGTTGCCATGCGCGTCCTGCCGGATCGCAATGAGAACGAGAAGGAAGGCATGCACCTGGTCTATCTGGTGCCCGGCCCGGCACTCACACGCCAGGAGCACCCGATCGGCTTCTCCGCCATGTATGTCAACCAGCTCCGGCAGGAGATCAGCCGCATGCTTGGCATGGCACGTCAGAATGTGGATCTCGCTTTTGAGGCTGTTTTGGCCGTGGATCCCCGCCGCCTGGAACAGGCAGAGGAAACGGAAGAATATATTGATTTCCTGAACAAGGAGATCTGCCGGTACATTTCGGATGTTATCGTGAATGAGACGAACGAGAAGGATTCCGCCGCCGTCAGTGCGTATTATCTGATTTCCGGCAACATTGAGCGCATCGGCGACCATGCCATCAATATCTGCGAATACACCCAGCTTCTCAAGAGAAAGAATATCCGCTTTTCGGAGGATGCCCGGGCCGAGCTGCGCAAGATGCAGAATGTCTGCCTGGAAGCGATTGACGTGCTGGAGTCCGAGCCGGGCGTCGACGTCGACCGCTGGCTGGAACGCGCCGCTTCCTTTGAGCAGAAGATCGACGATATGACGAGCGAATTCCGCGACAGCCAGCTGGATCGCATGCGCCGGGGCACATGCTCCGACGAGGGCGGCATCATCTTCAGCGAGCTGCTCACCGACTTTGAGCGTATCGGCGACCATGTGCTGAATATTGCCGAGCAGCGCGCCGCCGCTGTCAGTGCCAGCGTATAAATGAAATATTGGGCAAATGATGCGCACATTGAAAAAACACAGCCAACCGGCTGTGTTTTTTTGTTTCCGCCTTATGCTCCGCCTGCGGCGGAGTGCTTCTTTTCCGCTCAGGCCGCGGAGGCCCCCCATTTCTTGCCGTCAAGAAATGGGGGAAAGAACCGCGAGGGGCCTGGCCCCTTCGAACCCCGCGCTTTGTTTTCTACGTTAGGCTTGCGCCCCCTCTCCCCCGTCACGGCCGGCCAAATTTGCGCTGACGCGCAAGACTGGCCGGCTGGTGAGGGGAATCTCCCAAAATTAGCGTGGGAAATAATTTTGGAAGATTCCGTGGGTGGGGGAACGGTTCTACGCGGGTTTGCGGATAGCACCGGGCCGCTGAAGCGTGTCAATTAGCACCACGCTGAAAATCACAGCCCACCTCCCGCACCGCTCTGTGGATGGGCCGCGGGCCGCACAGCAAGACCCCTCTGCGGCGTGAGATCGCAGAGGGGTCGGCGTGTTTCTGCGAACCGGGCGGCGGGCAAGCCCGCCGCTTGCGCGACTTGCTTCAAGGCTCAGCCTTGGGCTCAGCCTGCGAAGTAGAGGTTGTACCAGACAAGGAAGACGTAGATGGTCCAGATTTTGCGGTTGTTGTCGTGCTTGCCGTGATAGTGGTCGTCGAGCAGGGCAACAAGCGCGGAGGTGTTGAAGAATTTGCGGGCCGTCTCGCTCTCGAAGGCTTCGCGCACAATGCGGTAATATTTTTCCTCGCGCAGCCAGACGCGCGTGGGCACGGGGAATCCAAGCTTCTTTTTCTGCGCCGTGGCCTGCGGCAGATGGCGCATGGCGGCCTTGCGCATGGCATACTTGGTGTTCTCCTTGTTGACGCGCAGGCGGCGCGGCAGGCGCGAGGCGACGGCGAACACCTCCTTGTCCAGGAAGGGGACGCGCAGCTCGAGAGAGTTGGCCATGCTCATGCGGTCGGCTTTGAGAAGAATATCGCCCACCAGCCACACGTTGATGTCGAGATACTGCATCTTGGTCACGTCATCGAGACCCTGCACACGCTCGTAGATCGGCTTGGTGAGCGTCTGCGGACGGGTGCACGGCAGGCCGTCGCGCAGCAGGCGGCGCTTTTCGTCCATGGTGAACATGGAGCAGTTGCCGATGAAGTTTTCCTCGATCGGGAGCGCGCCGCGGATGAGGAAGCTTTTTCCCCGGAAGGAGAAGGGCAGCGCCTTTGCCACGGCCGCCGCCGTGCGGCGCAAAAACAGCGGGAGCCGCTGATAGCCTGCCAGATCGTCCGGCTCGTGATAGATGTTGTACCCGCCGAACAGCTCGTCCGCGCCCTCGCCGGAGAGCACAACCTTGACGTACTCGCTCGCGATCTTCGAGACGAAATAGAGCGCGACGCAGGAAGCGTCCGCGAGCGGCTGATCCATGTGGTACTGCACCTTCGGAACGGCGTCCCAGTATTCGTCGGCGGAGATCACCTTGTAATGGTGTTCCAGCCCGATTTTTTCACTCAGATTTTTGGCGAAATCAATCTCGTTGTAGCGATCGCCGTAGTCAAAGCCCACGGTGAAGGTTTTCTGGCCCTTGAAATAGGTCGAGACATAGCTGGAATCCACGCCGGAGGAGAGGAAACAGCCCACCTCCACGTCGCTGATCTTGTGTGCCGCCACGGATTCCTCAAACACCTTCTCGATGGCGGAGACGGCTTCCTCCTCCGTCATGCTCTCGTCAGGCTGGAATTTCGGCTCCCAGTACCGGTGTGTTTCCACCTTGCCGTTGCGGTACCACAGGTAATGCGACGGAAGGAGGGCGTACACGCCTTTGAAAAAGGTCTCGGGCGGGACGACGTATTCAAAGGAAATATAGCTGTCGAGCGCGCGCTCGTTGAATTCCTTGTGAAAGCCTGGGAATTCGAGCAGGCTTTTGATCTCGGAGCCATAGAGGAAATGGCCGTCCTGCACGCAGTAGTGCAGCGGCTTGATGCCGAAATAGTCACGCGCGAGGAACAGGCTCTCGTCCTTTGTGTTCCAGATCGCAAAGCCGAACATGCCGCGCAGGCGGGGAAGCAGATCGGGACCCCACTCCTCAAAGCCGTGCACCAGCACCTCGGAATCGGTTTTCGTCGTGAACACATGGCCTTTTTCCAGAAGCTCCGCGCGCAGGCTCTGGTAATTGTAAATCTCGCCGTTGAAGGTGAGCACGAGGGTTTTGTCCTCGTTGTAGATCGGCTGATCGCCGCCCTCGCCCACGTCAATGATACTCAGACGGCGGAACCCCATCGCGATTCCGGGGCCGAGGTGAAAGCCGCTGCTGTCCGGGCCGCGGTGCGTGATCACATCCGTCATGCGGCGCAAGGCAGCGTCTCTGTCCACGATCTCTCCTGTAAAACCACAAACTCCGCACATTGGCTGTTACTCTCCCATCTTATTTTCAGGCGGTTCCTCGCCGGTTGGTGTTTCGAGTATTGAAAAATCCACTGGGGTTTCCTGCGTGTCCTCCGGTTCGTCAATTGCTTCCGCGATGGTTTCCGCGACCGGTTTGGCTACCCATTCGGCCACCGGCTTCGCGACCGGATCGGCGGCTGGCCCGAGGATCTGCTCCGTCCGGGGCTGAGACTGCGGGACGGCTTCATCCGCTGGCTGGGCAGTCTCTGCCGGGGATGTTTCCGTCTGTTCCGGCGTCTCGGGCTGCTCCGGTTCGGACGGTTCCGATTCGGCGGCCGGAGCTGTCTCCTGCTCCTTTTCCGGTTCCGGCGGGGTGGTTTGCGGAGCGGGCGCCGCCGGGGCCTGCTGCTCTGCCTGCGGCTGGGCGGGCTCGGGTATTTCGCCGCCGTGGCGATAGCGGTACAGCAGAGCGCGCGCAAAGGTTTCGTTGACGAGAAGGAAATCGTCGCCGTCGGGCGGAAGTATGGATTCCGCGATGGCAAGCGCCTGCCGGTATGCGGCAAAAGAGGTCATGCGGCGCACCGGTTCCTCTTCGCCTTCCACAAAGAAGGAAAAGCCGATGCGATCCTTTTCCTCGTCGCAGGTGCAGTAAAAGCCCTGTTCCACGCGCTTGCCCGTGCTGTTTGCCAGCACCAGAGCCAGAAGAAGCTTGACCAGCTCGGCGGCGCGGTCATCCAGCCCGTCCTCAAAGAGAAGGATTTTTTCCTTGAGCGTGGCCAGCGAGCCCGTGACACGCTTGCGCACGCCGCGCAGCTGCGGAAACTGCGCCGAAATACCGGCGGCTTTTTTGGGATCCGGCTCTCCGGGCAGAATGTAGATCATGAAGCGCCGGCTTTTGTCGTGGTACAGGCATGGGTAAGCGAGCATCGCCTGATACCCGCAGTGCGGACAGGTCCAGTCAAAAAGGGATTCCTCCAGCACGCTCAGGCGAAGGTTCGGGTTGACCTCCGCGTTGATTCCGGACCACATTCTCGCCTGCGACATCGCGCCGCAGCCGGGGCATTTCACTTCCTTTTTAATCTCTGTCGACATAGTTATATAGATACCTCTTTCAAATCTCCCTGGTTGCGCCCGCGGCGGAGCTTTCCGCCCGGCGGTATAACTGCTCCTATTATAGCATACCAGAATTTAAAAAGGAATACTTCCGGTTTTTAGTATGGAGAGCACGGCGGGAAATATCACGGGAAAAGAAAAAAGGTATGGAAAAAAAGATTACACAAATAATACTGTTATTCCGGTCTGGAATGCGATATAATGAAAAAAAGAACCCCGAAAAGGAGGAGTTTTCAGATGAGTTTTTTGGAGAACCTGGGAAACGGGATTGCCAGAGTCATAGATTCCGTGGTGGAGAAGAATCACCGTGCGTCCGTGATCAATCGCCTGCGCATTGTGATCCGCAATGAGCGCGAAAACACGGCACGTGCCTATGTGGCGCTGGGCAAATACTATTTTGAGAATCTGCGCGATCCGCAGAACGAGGAGACGGAGCGCCTGTGCCGCTCGGTGGAGGAGAGCACAGCGCGGATGCGCCGCGCCTTTGAGAAGATGGAGGAGATTGCCTCGCAGGCGGAGCCGCAGGACGATCCCTGCGACGGCTGCGGTGAAAGCTGCAATTCCTGCCCCTGCTGCGATCCACAGAGGGACTGTGTTCCCCAGGAGCATGAGGAGCCTGCCCCGGGCGTTCTCTCGGATTTCTTTACGGGACGCAGACGCTTTGTCGTTTTGCCGGACGATCCGGACGAGGAAGCGGCGGCGGACGACAGTGGGATCTGGCTGTGAAGCGGATCCTTCTCGGTATGAGCGGCGGCGTGGACAGCGCCGCCGCCGCTGTTTTCCTGCGGCGGCAGGGCTATGAAGTGGAGGGCGCGACCCTTCTGCTTGAGGGAAACGCGGACGGCGCAGGGGACGCCGCCCGTGCGGCCGCTGTTCTGGGGATCCCGCACCGCACGGTGGAGCTGCGGGACACATTCCGCCGCGAGGTGATGGACGTGTTTGCCGCCGAATACCGCGCGGGGCGCACACCGAATCCCTGTGTGCTGTGCAACCGCGCCGTGAAATTCGGCGCCATGCTCCGCTATGCGCTTGACAATGGCTTCGACGGTGTGGCAACCGGGCATTACGCGAAGATCCGCGAGGAAAACGGGCGCTTTCTGCTTGAGGCTGTGGCGTCAAAAAAGGATCAGTCCTATATGCTGTACGCGCTTTCGCAGGAGCAGCTCGCGCGGATTGTGTTTCCGATCGGCTCGCTCGAAAAGGAGCAGGTGCGCGAGGTCGCGCGCGAGGCGGGGCTTGCCGTGGCGTCGAAGCCGGACAGCCAGGATATCTGCTTTGTGCCGGACGGCGATTATGCCGCGTTTCTGGCGCGGTACGCAAATGAGCCGTTCACGCCGGGCGATTTTGTCGACGCCGCGGGGAACGTGCTGGGCCGCCATCAGGGGCTGGCGCGGTATACCGTGGGCCAGCGCAAGGGGCTGGGATCGTTTGGAAAGCCGATGTACGTCACCGCGCTCGATGCTGCCCGCAACCGTGTGGTGCTGGGGGAAGAGGGCAGCCAGTACCGCGCGGATCTGACAGTTTCCGGGGTGAACTGGATCCCGTTTGACGCGCCCGCCGGGCCGATCCGCTGCCGCGCGAAAATCCGGTACCATGCCCCCGCCGCGCCGTGCGAAGTGACGCCGCTTCCCGGCGGGCGTGCCGCCGTGCGTTTTGACGAGCCGCAGCGCTCCGTGACGCCGGGCCAGTCCGCTGTGTTTTACGACGGCGCGCTGGTGCTGGGCGGCGGCTTTATTGACAGTGACATAAAGGAGGATACCCCATGAGCTGGAACAGCAACCGGGATCTCGAACCATGGGAGCTGCCGGACAGGCCCTTGAATCAAACGGAAGAAGAAAAAACATCCTCTGCCGGGTCCCAATGGGTGAACCGACAGGAAAACAAACGATCCACAAAAAAAGAGACGAAGCAGGCTTATGAGATCCCGCCTCCCAATGTGCGGCAGAGGAGCGGCCCCGCCACAAAACAGGCTTCCACGCAGGCGGAGCTGGTGAGCCAGTTCCGCACGGCGCGCCGCCTGTCGAATCTGGGGGCTGTCGGCCTTGCGTGCTATGCGCTGCTGTTTCTGGCGCTGGGAGCACTGTTTCTGCTGCCGGAAATACGCGAGGTCTATTTCTGGAGTTTTAAGGAGCTTGTGTGGCTGTATTCCGCCGTGCCGTCCGGTGCGGCGCTGGTGCTGTTTGTGCTGGCGTTTGCCTATCTGAAACGAAACCGCGCCGGGGCGATTGCGGCTATGGTGATAGCCATCCTCCTGCTGTTTACCTCCGGGTTCTGGGGGATTGGAGGAGGGACCGCCTGCTTTGTGGCTCCGCTTCTGATATTTTCCGCGCTGGGGCTTGTGGGTGTGCTTTCCTATCACCGGCTGAAAGCCGCGACTGCCGGCATCCCGAGCGATGTGGTGTTTTCCGCGAAGGCCCCGCGCACGCTGGGCGGGACCATGCTGTTCCTGTTTTTCATTCTGTGTGCACTGGGAAGCGTGATGCTGCTGACGTTCAGCATTTCCTCATACCAGAAGGAATCCGAGTCCTCCGAGCTGTGGCCGGAGGAGATCGGCGTGGTGTCCGAAGCTCCCGAATCGGATCCCGGTGACACGGTGGCGCCCGAATGGGGCGTGGAGGAAGCGGAGGAGCCGCTGCCGGAGGAATCAGCGGCAGAGGAAAAGCCTTTGGAGTGGAGTGTGGCCGCTATCCCGGACACGGATCTCGCGATCCCAATGCCGTCTGATATGGAGTTATATGAGGAGGAATCCTATCGGGAACTGTTTGGTTCCGGTGGCAATACATATGCTTACAGCATCGAGTGGAGCACGGACAGCCGGTTCGAGAGCCTTGACAAGGATGAGGCGCTGGATGCGATCGGGAGATTGGTCGGATCAAATGAGGGTGATGTTCCCCAAATGACCATTGACGAGACGCAGGACGGGATTTTATATATGCAGGTCAGTGTGCAGTCTGATTATGGTTATGTCTATACGATACGTTCATTTTTTTATGGTGATACGATAGGCCGAGTGACCTACACGCAGTTTGAACCCGCTGAGTGGTCTCAGGAGTATGAGACCGCTGTCACCAATTGCTTCAATCAGCTTCGTGTAGAATAAGCTCAGGCCGCATGGCCCCCCATTTCTTGACGCCAAGAAATGGGGGAAAGAACCGCGAGGGGCTTTGCCCCTTCGAACCCCACGCTTTCTTTTCTACGTCAGACTTGCGCCCCCTCTCCCCCGTCACGGCCGGCCAAATTTGCGCTGACGCGCAAGACTGGCCGGCTGGTGGGGGAATCTCCCCAAATTAGCGTGGGGAATAATTTGGGGAGATTCCGTGGGTTGGGGTACGGGCTTGCGGGAAGCTGTGCGCGTCAATCAGCATCCAGCTGAAAATCACAGCAAACCTTCCGTGCCGCTCCGTGGATGGGCCGCGGGCCGCAAAGCAAGACCCCCTTGCGACGTGAGATCGCAAGGGGGTCGATGTGTTTTGCTATGGTTCGCCGCGGGACGCGGCGTGCGCGACTTGCGTGCAGACTCAGTCTGCCTTGAGGCGGAGGAAGAGGGACTTGAGGTCCTCGACGTTGGTGTCCTTCGGGTTGCCGGGACGGCAGGCGTCGGCATAGGCGGATTCCGCGAGGAAGGTGAGATCCTCTTCCTTGAGGGCGGGCAGGGTGGCGGGGATGCCCACGTCGGCGGAGAGCTTCGCGACGGCATCGACAGCGGCCTTGCGGTACTCGGCCTGGCTCATCGCGTCCACACCGGGAACACCCATGGCGCGCGCGATCTCGCGGTACTTCTCGCCGGTGCATTCGGCGTTATACTCCATCACGATGGGGAGCATCATGGCGCAGGCCACGCCGTGGGGCGTGTCGTAAACAGCGCCGAGGGTGTGCGCCATGGAGTGCGCGATGCCAAGGCCAACGTTCGAGAAGCCCATGCCCGCGATATACTGGGCGAGAGCCATGCCTTCGCGGCCTTCCTTGGTGTTCTCCACCGCGCCGCGCAGGGAGCGGGAAATGATCTCGATAGCCTTGAGATGGAACATGTCCGTCATCTCCCAGGCACCCTTGGTGATGTAGCCCTCAATGGCGTGGGTCAGCGCGTCCATGCCGGTGGCGGCGGTCAGGCCCTTGGGCATGGAGGACATCATATCGGGATCGACAATGGCCACAACGGGCATGTCGTGCGGGTCAACGCAGACGAACTTGCGCTTGCGCTCCACGTCGGTGATGACGTAGTTGATCGTCACCTCAGCGGCGGTGCCTGCCGTAGTCGGCACGGCGATGATCGGGACGCAGGGCTTCTTCGTGGGAGCCACGCCCTCAAGGCTGCGCACGTCGGCAAACTCGGGGTTGTTGATGATGATGCCGATCGCCTTGGAGGTGTCCATGGAGGAGCCGCCGCCGATGGCGATGATGTAGTCGGCTCCGGCGTCCTGGAACGCCTTCACGCCGTCTTTTACGTTTTCAATCGTCGGGTTGGCTTTGATGCCGGAGTAAATGGCATAAGCCAGACCGGCCTTGTCCAGCAGATCTGTGACCTTGGCCGTGACGCCGAACTTGATGAGATCCGGGTCGGAGCAAATGAGGGCCTTCGAGAAGCCGCGTGCCTTGGCTTCCGTGACGATCTCCGCGATCGCACCGGCGCCGTGGTAGGAGGTTTCATTGAGCATAATGCGGTTTGCCATAATTCCTGTCACTCCTCGTCAAAAATAAAAAAGGGGCGTGCGCCAGCAGGACGCACGCCCTCTGTCCCTTTCATGGTACAAAAACGGGACAAAAAAGTAAAGTGACAGATGATAAGAAATGTCTATTTTTCCGAAGCTTCTGTGGGTGGCTGCTCCGATTCCCCCAGCAGGCCATGCTGCCGGAACAATTCCGCCAGCGGAGCGGGAAACGCCTGCACCATGCGGAAAGCGAGCAGGGCCGGGCTGTCCGGCATCCCGCCGAGCACCCATTTTACCGTCATCGCAATGGCTCCGCAGCAGTAGGCTTCCAGAAGGAACGCCATATTTTCGTCCGGCGATTGCCCGGTTTTGCTCCGGATCAGGTCGGTGAAGAAACGGAGGATCAGCTCCAGATCATGGTCGCGCAGGGAATTCTGCGCGTTGGAGCGGAAGGCCGCGCGGAAAAAGACGCGCTCCTGCCGAATAAACGCAAACTTGCGTTCATATCCCTCGCGCACGGTGCGCCCGCTGCCCATGTGCTCAAAGGATTCGAGAAGCAGCTTGTCGAAATACCAGTTGATCAGATCGTATTTATCCGCAAAATGGCGGTAAAACGTCTGCCGCGCCACACCCGCCTCGCGGACAATGCGGCTGACGGTCAGGCTGTCCACGGGGGTATCGCGCATGCAGCGGCGCGCCGCATCCGCCAGCTTGTATTGGATCGCTTCGCCGCGCTCTTGTGCCATTGCGTTTCCTCCTGATGTTCGCCCTTCTGGAAGGGCGTTCCGGTTACAGCAGCTCGATTCCCGCGTCGCGGCAGGCGGCGAGGGTAGCGTCGTCCCACACGGAAACCTGCACCTCGCCGATGTGCGCCTTGTGCAGCAGCAGCATGCACAGACGGGACTGCCCGATGCCGCCGCCGATCGTGAGCGGCAGCTTGCCTTCGAGCAGCATCTTATGGAAGGTCAGAGAACGGCGGCTGTTGCAGCCCGCTTCCGTAAGCTGGCGGTCCATCGCCGCAGGGTCCACGCGGATGCCCATGCTGGACAGTTCAATGGAGCGATCCAGAACCTCATCCCAGAAGAGCAGGTCGCCGTTGAGCGTCCAGTCGTCGTAGTCCGGGGCGCGTCCGTCGTGGCGTTCACCGGAGCGCAGGCGTCCGCCGATCTGCATGAGGAAGGCGGTGCGGCATTCGGCCAGCAGCGCGTCCTCGCGTTCCTTCGGGGAGAGATGCGGCCAGCGATCCTCCAGCTCCTGCGTCGTCACAAAGGTGATGTCGCGGGACAGTCCGCCGGGAAGCTGGGGGAAATAATATTGCAGCTCTTCGAGCGTGTTGCAGATCACACCCGCAATTTTGCGGACGGTTTCCTTCAGATAATCCACGTTGCGATCCTCGGGAAGAATGACCTTCTCCCAGTCCCACTGGTCGACGTAGATCGAGTGCAGGTTGTCAAGAACCTCATCGCGGCGAATGGCGTTCATGTCTGTCAGAAGGCCGTTGCCGGGGTGGAAATCGTAGCGGTACAGGGCCATGCGTTTCCACTTGGCCAGCGAATGCACGACCTGCGCGCCCTCGCCGCCGACGGCGGGAATGTCGAACGCCACCGGGCGCTCCACGCCGTTAAGGTCGTCGTTCAGGCCGCTGGACGGCTCAACGAACAGCGGGGCAGTGACGCGCTTGAGATGCAGCGCAAGGCACAGCTTCTGCTGAAACAGGTTCTTGATCAGGCCGATGGCCTTCTGCGTGTCGTACAGCCCGAGACAGGAGCGGTACCCTTCCGGAATCCAAACATGGTTCATGTCGATCACTCCCTCGCCCCCGCGCGCGCCGGGGCAGAATTATGCGGAATCCCGCTTTTGCAGGAAACCAGTTGATAAATTGCAAAATAACATTTTTATTGTACCGCATGAAAGCAAGTCCTGTCAAGCGGGATCAGCTCTCCCAGCCGCGGTTCTGCGCCATTTCCAGGTATTGCTGCCAGGTGATCAGCACCTGGCGGGGCTTGCTGCCCTCGTGCGGGCCGACAACGCCCATCTGCTCCATCTCGTCGACCAGCCGCCCGGCGCGGGCATAGCCCAGGCGCAGCCTGCGCTGCAAGAGAGACGTGGACGCCTGCCCGGCCTCCACCACACAGCGCACCGCCTCGGGGATCATCGGATCGCCGTCCGGGGTGTCGTTTTCGCTGGACTGCTCCTGTGTGCCGCCGCGTTCAATTTCCTCCATCACGCCTTCGTCATACTCGGCGGAGGCGGCCTGGCGGATGAACTCCACAACGGCTTCAATTTCACGGTCATCGATAAAGCAGCCCTGCACACGGGTGGGCTTGTTGTTGCCGATGGGGGAGAAGAGCATATCTCCGCGTCCCAGCAGCTTTTCGGCTCCGCCCATGTCAAGGATGGTGCGGGAGTCCACCTGCGAGGACACGGCGAACGCGATGCGGCTGGGGATGTTCGCCTTGATGATGCCGGTGATGACGTCCACGGACGGCCGCTGCGTCGCAATGACCAGATGCATGCCGGCGGCGCGCGCCATCTGCGCGAGACGGCAGATGGAATCCTCCACCTCGTTCGGGGCAGCCATCATGAGGTCGGCCAGCTCGTCAATAATAATGACAATCTGCGGCATGTGCTCCATGCGCATGCCCTGCTCATCAATATAATTGCGCTCCTGTGCCAGACGGTTATAGGAGTTGAGATCGCGCACGTTGTTGGCGGCAAACTGCTGGTAGCGCCGCAGCATCTCCGTTACCGCCCAGCCGAGCGCTCCGGCGGCCTTGCGCGGGTCTGTCACCACGGGGACAATGAGGTGGGGGATGCCGTTGTAAATTCCCAGCTCGACCACCTTCGGGTCGATCATGAGGAAGCGCACCTCCTGCGGCGTGCTCTTGTAAAGCAGGCTCACAATGAGCGAGTTGATGCACACGGACTTACCGGAGCCGGTGGAGCCGGCAATCAGCAGGTGGGGCATCTGCGCCAGATCGGCCATCACCAGCTCACCCGCGATATCGCGTCCGAGCACCGTGGTGAGCGGGCTTTCCGCGCGCCGGAACGCGGAGGATTCGATCAGCTCACGCATGCGCACCGTACTGACCTTCCGGTTCGGTACCTCGATTCCCACGGCGGCTTTGCCGGGGATCGGAGCTTCAATGCGCACGCCCGTGGCGGCGAGGTTCAGAGCGATGTCGTCGGAGAGATTTGTGATTTTGCTGATCTTCACGCCCGCGGCAGGCTGAAGCTCATACCGCGTCACCGCCGGACCCCGACAGGCTTCCAGCATTGTGGCGCGTACGCCGAAGCTTTGCAGCGTCTCAATCAGCTTTTCGCCGTTGGCATTCAGCTCCTCCTCCACCGAGTCCATGTCCGGCTCAGGGCTGTATTCCAGCAGGGACGTGGGGATAGCGGGCACCTCGACGGTCGGTGTTTTGGGGGCGGGACGGATCGGTTTGACGGTAGCCTGGAAAACAGGCTGGGAAGCAGGCTGGGCCGCCGGTGCGGGAGAATTGGCGGGGGTACTGTTTATGGGGGCGCTGTTCACGGGAGCCGCGCTTATGGGTGGGACAGCCGCCGGAGCATTGTTGACCGGAGCAGCGCTTACGATTGCGGCAGTATCGGGCGATGTGCTTGCCGGGACGGCGGGTGCTTCCGGCTGCTCGCTCTGCTCGGTGCTTTCCGCAGAAGCTTCCCCATCCGGCTCTGTGACAGCGGCCTCCGAGAGGATCTCGGCCGGTGCTGTCTCGCTTTCCTGGGAAATCTCAGGGGAAGCTTCAGGGGAAGCCTCCTCCCCCTCCTCCGGCTCTTCGTCGGGGAATTGCTCGATATCCCAGTTGGTGAAGAAGGGATCGTCGTCCCAGTCGTCGCTGTTATCCACATATACATAATGGCCGGATCCGGCAGGAGGCGGCAGGGGAAGGTCTGTTGCCGTTGGGGCAGGTTCCGGTTTCTCCGGCTCCGATTTTTCCGGCTCCGGCTGCTCCGGTTCGGTTGGCTCTGGTTCAGGGGCCAGCGGGCCGCGGGTCAGGGGAGCGGGGGATTCGGAGGACGGTGGGGCGGACTGCGCATGATCGAGCAGCGCCGCCAGTGCCTGGGCCTGCTCCTCCTCCGTCAGAGCCGGTGCGGCGGTGGATGCCGCTTCCGGTTCTGGTTCCGGCTCCGGAGTGGGAAGAACCGGTTCCATGGTTTCCTCTGATTCCTTTGGTTCCTCCTCTTCTTCCGGTTCCTCCTGCGGTTCGGACGACAGACGCATCAGCGGGGCAGGGCGGCCGGAGGGATGGGAGACCGTCTGTTCCAGCCGATCCCAGATGGAGACGTCCGCCGGAGCGGATTCGGCGGCGGGTTTTGCGGGCTCGGCAGGCTTCTCTGCCGGAACGGGAGCGGCGGCGGGTTCGGCCGGTTCGCTTTCTGGGGCAGGAGCGGCAGCCGGTTCTGCGGGCTCGGCAGGCTTCTCCGCCGGAACGGGAGCGGTGGGGCGGGAAGGCGGCTGTGCCGATTCAGAGACCAGAGCGATCAGGCGCTCACGCGCGGTGGGCTCGCGCGGCGTCTCCGGTTCCAGACGGGACACGGGCGCCCGGCCGTCAGGCGAACGGGCCGAGAATACCGGCGGCGCCGGAATCAGGCGGGCCGGAATCACAATACTGCGCGGATTGGGGCGGGGCTTTCCATAGATCTCCCGCACAGGGTAGACTGTGGGCTTTGGCGGCTCCGGTTTGAGCGGCACGGCCACAGGATAATACGGCTTTTTCGGCAGGGACGCATAGTAAGAGCGGTACGGCTCCGGCACCACATTGCGCTGGGCGGCGGGGCGGCGCGCTGCCGGTGGGGAAGCAGGGCGCGGCGGTGCGGAGGAACGAGCCCCTGTGTGCGCGGAAGAGGGGGCCTGTGTGCGGGAGACGGAAGTTTGCGGGCGTGCGGAGGGGAATGCTGCCGCCGGTGCGCTTGTCTGCCGCTGCGGGGAGGGGCTTGCCTGCGTGCTGTCCTGCCGGACAGCGGGCTTCTGTGCGGCAGGCTTCTGCACAGCGGGCTTTTGTGCGGCGGGTTTTTGCATGGGCGCATCCAGCGCAATGTCAATATTGAACGATCGGTTTGCCTGCGAAACGGGTCCCGATTCCCGCAAAACGCGGCGGCGCTCCTCCACAGGATCGCGGGGAGCCTCCGACCGGGGCGGGGTGCTCCGGCGCTGCTCCTCCTCACGTCCGCGCCCAAAGAGGGCGGAAAACCATCCTTCTTTTTTCCTTTTTTCGTGTCTGCTGGGCACCCCAGTCACCTGACCTTCCCGATAAGTTTGCTGCGGCCCCGAAGGGCTCCGTGTGAGAAGAAAAGCCGCCCGGCAGTTGGAGCGCGGGCGGGAAATTGTGTGCTATATATAATAGGATAGGAATATTATAGGGCTTTGCGGCGGCGTTTGTCAAATCCATGGAGAAAAAAAAAGTACGCCCCGAAGGGCGTACCGAAAATCTGATATAAGGTTTATACTAGATTTATCTTCTGGCTGCAAAGCAATCGCTGCAGTAGACCGGACGGTCCTCTCTGGGCTGGAACGGAACCTTGCAGGGCTTTCCGCACTCGGCGCAGACAGCGTCGAACATCTCGCGGGTACCACCGGCTTCGCCTCTGGCCGTCTTGCGGGCGGCACGGCAGGCCTTGCATCTCTGGGGCTCGTTGGTGAAGCCCTTCTCCGCGTAGAACTCCTGCTCACCAGCGGTGAACACGAACTCGGCGCCACATTCTTTGCAGATTAAAGTCTTGTCCTCGTACATTGGATGCTATACCTCGTTTACTCAAAATATGTGCTCCGAACTGACTCAGGCACTGTGATAACTATACGCTATCTTTTCGCTTTTGTCAATAGGTTCCAAAAAAGAAAGTTTTTTCTCTGAAAAAAACAGAAAAGCAGACGAATTTCTTATCATTCTGACACACCCCCACAGAATTATTCCAATTTCTTGGTGGTTTTCCACACAAAACCGAAGTTTTTAATGTGACAAAAGAATTTTAACGCCTGTTTTCCCTTGTGTTTTCCGATCCGGCAGGATATAATAAAAGCGAATATCCGGGTCCGCCGGGAATACGGGCTTCGCCCGGGGAAGGAGCTTCCTTTATGGATGTCGCAATCCTCGAGTTTTTCCGCGATTTTCTGCATAACGATTTTACCCGTTTCTTTTTTCCGCTTGTCAGCTTTCTTGGAAACGCGGGGCTGATCTGGCTGGCGGCCGCGGTGGTCCTGCTGTGCGTCCGGCGCTGGCGGCGTGTGGGAGTGCTGCTGCTGGCGGCGCTTGCCATCACCTTTTTGTTGAATGATATCGTTCTGAAAAACATTGTGGAGCGGCCGCGCCCCTTTGTGGATCATCCGGAGCTGATCCCCCCGATTCGCCTGCCAAGCGGTTTTTCGTTTCCCAGCGGGCATTCGGCCTCGTCCTTTGCGGCGGCGGCGGTGCTGCTGTTCTGCGGGAAACGGTGGTGGGGAATTGCTGCCGTGATTCTCGCGGCGCTGATTGCGTTTTCGCGCGCGTTCCTCTTTGTGCACTATCCCAGCGATGTGCTGATCGGCTCGCTGCTCGGCTTTGCGGTGGGGACGGCCTGCGTCTTTCTGGCGCGCCGCTTTTTTCCGTCGGAAACGCCGCTGGGCGTGTGGGAAATGGGGAAAAATAAAAAACAGGAATAATTCTTGTTTTCTATTGACAAACCCCTTTGCTGCCGCTATACTGAGAGATAGAAGGAAACGGTCCAAAGGGCCGATAAAAAAGGAGAGTATGCAAAATGGAGAAGTATATCTGCAACGCCTGTGGTTATATTTATGATCCCGCCGCCGGAGATCCGGATAACGGTATTGCCCCCGGCACCTCGTTTGCGGCTCTGCCCGACAGCTGGGTCTGCCCGCTGTGCGGCGTCGGCAAGGATATGTTCAGCGAGGAATAAGCCTTCCGGGAACAAAAGCAAGCGTTCGAGCCTTCCCCCGTGGTTTTGTACTATGGGAGGAAGGCTCTTTTTTGTCTTATTTCTACAAAAAATACGGATGATTTCCGCTTTTGGCTCACTATTAACACTTTATTCATATATTTATCACCTAATAATCACTTGGCGCTGGTAAACTTGGGATTGCAATTATGGGGGATTTTCGCTAAAATAGGAACCGTGCGCACGGAGCAAAATTCAGAGAACTGACAAATCGCGAGATTTGGCTGTCCCCTCCCCGCTCTTTGGCGCAGGATCCCCACAGGGGAGAGGGCAAAGCATATAGGAGGAATTCAGGATGATCGAGGTCAAAAACCTCACGAAGCGGTACGGCTCAAATGTGGCTCTGGACCATGTGAGCTTCTCCGTGGAGGAGGGTACTATCCTGGGCTTTCTGGGGCCGAACGGCGCCGGTAAGTCCACCACGATGAACATCATCACAGGCTACCTCTCCGCCAGCGAGGGCGAAGTGACGGTGGCGGGACACAGCATCCTCGACGAGCCCGCCGAGGTCAAAAAGCTCATCGGCTATCTGCCGGAAATGCCGCCGCTGTATATGGACATGACGGTCAAGGAGTACCTTGATTTCATGTACGACCTCAAGAAGGTCAAGATCCCGAAGGAGAAGCACATCAAGGAGATCTGCAATCTTGTCAAGATCAACGATGTTTACAAGCGCCTGATTGCGAACCTGTCCAAGGGCTACAAGCAGCGCGTCGGCATCGCGCAGGCCCTGCTGGGCAATCCGCCGGTGCTCATCCTGGACGAACCGACCGTCGGCCTTGACCCGAAGCAGATCATCGAGATCCGCAACCTGATCAAAAACCTGGGCCGCAACCACACGGTTGTGCTCAGCTCCCACATTCTGCCCGAGGTGCAGGCCGTGTGCGAGAGAATCCTTGTGATCAACAAGGGTGTGATCGTCGCGGACGGCACGCCCGACAAGCTCAGCCATGATCTGTCGAGCGACCACCGCCTGATCGCCCGCATCGAGGGTCCGGAGCATGAGGTCCTGCAAAATCTGCGCTCGGTAAAGAACGTTATCGAGCTGCAATCCTTCGGAGAGAAGGAGCCGGGCGTGTGCGAGTATTCGATCGAGGGTGCTCCCGGCAAGGATCTGCGCCGCGATTTGTTTGCCTGCTGCACGCGCTGCGGCATGCCGCTTCTCGCGCTCAAGAGCAGCGATCTTTCGCTTGAGGACGTGTTCCTGCGCCTGACAAGCGATTCGTATATTCCGAAATCCATTCAGCATCCCGCGGTGATTCCGTCGGAGAGCTCCGAAGTGAAGGAAGGAGGGGATGAGGCATGACAGCGATCTGGAGACGTGAGCTGCGTTCCTATTATTATTCCCCTATCGCGTATGTGTTCATGGGAGTTGTCCTGTTCCTGTTCGGCGTGTATGATTTCCAGGTCGTCATGACAGGCTCCTCCTATTACATCGGCCAGGTGTACGGCATCATGTTCACCTGGTGCATGCTGTTCCTGCCCGCACTGACGATGAAAACGCTCAGTGAGGATCGCAAAAACAAGACGGATCAGGCCCTGATCACCGCGCCCGTGAGCGTGACGGCGATCGTCTGGGGCAAATTCCTGTCCGCCTTCACCGTGTATCTCATCACACTGGCCATCACGCTGATCCCCGCCTTCATCATCGGCGCGTTCTCGGATCCCACATGGTCGCATATTTTCGGCAACTTTGTCGCTTCGCTGCTGTACGGCGCGGCCATCATCGCGATCGGCGTGTTCATTTCCTCCCTCACGGAGAGCCAGATCGTCGCGCTGGTCGGTACGGTCGGCGTGAGCATCCTGCTGATGCTGATCGATTCCTTCGGCAGCATGCTGGACAACACCTTTTTCCAGACGGTTGTGTCCTGGATCTCCTTCCAGGCGCGTTATACCCCCTTCACCAACGGTATTTTCAATATCTCCAGCGTTGTCTTTTTCGTGAGCGTCGTCGCGGTGTTCAATTTCCTGACCGCCCGCAGGCTCGAAAGCAGAAGATGGAGCTAAAGGGAGGCATAAAACGATGAATCACGACAACGAGAAGAACCCGCGCGTGGACAGCACGCCGGAAAACACAGAGGACGTAAACGCTGCCGCTGAGTCCTCCCCGGAGATTTCCGAGGAGGCGCAGACTGCCGCCGAGCAGGCCAAAAAGCGCAGCGAGGAAAAGAACAAGAATAAGAAAAACAAGCAGAAGAAGGAAAAGGTTTCCCTGAAACAGATGTTTACCAGCCAGAAGTTCAAGCACGGCTCCATGGCCACCGCTTTGACGGCGGTGTTCATCGTGGTGGTTGTGCTCGTGAACGTGCTGGTCGGCATTCTGGGCGAGCGCTTCCCGTCCATGAACCTGGATATGACCAAATCCGCGGATAACAGCCTCTCCGAGGAAGCCGGTGAGGTTGTGGACACGGTGGACGAAAAGACCGAGATCATCATCATGATGGAGGAGAGCACCGCCAAGGCGAATTCCAACTATCAGAAGGTGGATTCCATTTCCGCCAAAATGGCCGAGCGCAATTCCAACATCACCGTGGAATACAAAAACCCGGACAAGGAGCCCGGCATGCTCAGCGAGTATGACGGCCTGACCTCCGGCAGCGTGCTGGTGCGCACGGAGAAGCGTTACCGCGTGGTTACTTCCTCCGATCTGTTCCCTGTTAAGTACGATCAGAGCACCTACCAGCAGATCGCCTACACAGACGTCAACGGCGCTCTGGCTTCCGCGATCAGCGCCGTGAACGCCGACACCATGCCGATTGTCGCCTTTGACACCGGCCACAGTGAGATGCTGGATATGACCTCCTATAAGGAGATCCTCAACGACAACAACTTCGACACCGTGGATTTCAACCTTCTCACCGAGGAGATCCCCGAGTCCGCGCAGATCGTTGTGCTGGGCGTTCCCGCCACCGACCTTTCCGAAGCGGAGGTGGAGAAGCTGAACACCTACCTCAACGATACCACCACCTCTCTGGACCGCAGCGTGATGGTAGTGTGCTATCCGGCGCAGGGAGAGCTCCCCGTGCTTAACAGCTATCTGAACGAGTGGGGTATGAACGTAACCCCCGCCGAGGTCATTGAAGGCGATTCCGCCAGCTATGTCCAGTCCCCGGAGATGCTTCTCGCAAACGTTTCCGATTCGCTGGATCTCGACGGCGCGGACAGCTACAGCTATATCCTCAGCCCGCAGACCAACCCGATTGAAATTCTCTGGGAAGGCCGCAACAGTGTGACCACCTATCCGCTGCTGACCTCCTCTGAGTCGAGCTATCTCTATGATGTGGCCACGCAGGAGGAAAAGAAGGACGAAACCGCTTCGTACAATCTGGCCGCCGCGGGCGTGAAGATGATCAAGGGCGAGGACGGTGAGTATTTCAACGCCAATGTCATCGTCATCGGCAGCCCCTATCTCTTCAACGCTTCCTTCACCAATTCTTCCACCTATGGAAACGGTCAGTATATCACAGACCTCTCCAAGTACGCGACCGGAACCACCGGTTCCTCCACCGCGGTTTACAGCACGCCCACACAGACCGTCACGTATGATATCGCGATGTCCAACGGGCAGATCATGTTCATCGGCCTGGGCGTGTTCACCATCCTGATTCCGCTCGCCTTCCTGATCACCGGTATCGTTGTGTTCTTCCGCAGGAGGCATCTGTAAATGAAAAAAAACAGCAAATATCTGATTATCGCCCTGGCCTGCGTCGTGGTGCTGGGCGGCGCTGTCGCCGCCCTCACGCTGACGGGCGGCACAGGGGAGGACACCACCTCCTCGGCTGCCGCTTCTTCCTCCTCCACCGTTGCTCTGATTGAAAAGACGGACGAGGATCTGGCCAGCGTCACCGTCACAAATGAGACGGGGACCATCACCATCCACGCCCATACGGAGACGGTTGAAACCTCCTCGGAGGCTGCCTCCTCCGGCAGCGAGAGTGCGTCCAGCGAAGCCGCGGAGCCGCAGACCGAGGTAGTCTACGAGGTTGACGGTCTGGAGGGCCTGGCGCTGAACGACAATGTTTCCACCCTTGCAAAGGCGGGCTATTCCCTGACCGCGCAGAAATCGATTGGCACGGTGGAGAATCCCGAGGAATTCGGGCTGACCGATCCCACCGCGACGGTTTCGGCCGTGTATCAGGACGGCTCCACCTATTCCTACAGCATCGGTGTGGAAAACGGCGGCTATTATTATGTCCAGCCGGACGGCTCCGATGAAGTGTATCTTGCTTCGATCAGCTCCGTTCTGTTTGATTCCGTCAACGATCTGGCCGATACCGCGCTCTTTGAGCTGGAGATCGGCGAGGATACGTCCAGTGCCGCCAGCGTCGCACAGACGACCGGCACCTATACGGAGTCCGCGATTCTGGACGTTCTGCATCTTTCCGGCACGGCGTTTGAGCGCGCTGTGACGATCGAGTACGATCCCGAAGACGGCTATCTCATGACGGAGCCTCGCCATGCGACGGCAGATTCCACGAAGATGTCCGATATCACGACATCTCTCACCAGCCTTTCCGCGGACAGCCTGGTGAAAGCGCATCCTTCTCAGGAGGATTTGGAGTCCTACGGCCTTGCGGATCCCGCTGTTGTGTGTGAATTCACCTCGGGCGGCAAGGATTATGTGCTCAAGCTTTCCGCCACGGATGCCGACGGGAACCGCTACATCGTGTATGACGGCATCGACGCGGTGTTCCTGATTGCCAACAGCACAGTGACATCCTGGGCGGACGCGGATCCGTTCTATCTGCAAAGCACGCTCACCCTTCTTCCGAACATTATCACGGTAAGCGGGATGGATCTCACGGCAAATGGCCAGGATTATCACTTCACCATCGATCGCGAGGAGAATGAAGAGGAAAGCACAGAGGACAACACCGTCTATAATTACACGGTCAAAAACGGTGACGGTACGGTGCTGGACTATGAGGATAACTTCAAGCACTTCTATCTCACCCTCATCTCGATCACCGTCGCGGAGGATACGTGGGAAATGCCCACCGGAGAGCCGCAGTTTACCTGCACCTTCTCCTATTATGACGGCTCGGATCCCGATACGATCGAATACTATAAGGTTTCCGATCGCCGCTATGCGATCGTGGCCAACGGTGAGCTGATGGGCCTTGCCCTCTCCGACACCGTGGATCTCGCCATGAGCAACCTTGTCCTGCTCAACAACGGCGAAACCGTCCCCGATCCAAATTAACCAGATTGAATCTGGACACAAATCGCGCAAGCGGCGGGCAGGCCCGCCGCCCGGCGTAGGAAAAGAAATCGACCCTCTTGCGATCGGACGTCGCAAGAGGGTCTTGCTATGCTGCCCGCGGCCCAGCCACGGAGCGGCGCGGAAGGTTGGCTGTAATTTTTAGCTGAGTGAAAGTTTTCGCGCACGCCCCAAGGCTGAGCCTTGACACAAGTCGCGCATGCATTGTTGCGTTGCTTTTTATGGGGAAATCCGGTAGGCGTATATGACTGTTTCAGGAGATATCGCAGTTTTCCAACAGGGAGAGCCATTCCTGCTCCGATCGGGCCTGGGAGAGACGAAGGGAATAAGAAAAATCGCTTCCCTCCCAGACGGCCAGCAGATAACCGGAGGAATCGCCCTTTAACATAACGCAAACGCCGTTTGCCGTGATTTCCGTCACGCTTTCATAGGTGCTGAAATCCCCGGAGGGATCCAGAGAGCCGCGTGCTTTTCGGAAGCAGGCGCTTTCGTCCTCCCCGAACCATTCGATCTGTGCCAGATCCTTTCCAAAGGCTGTGTATTCCGTCTTTTCCGCCGCGAAGGGTATTTCCGGCTCCGTGACGGCGAATCCCACAAGGGCGGCCAGCTCCTCCGCGGAAGCGGTGTTCACGGTGGGGGAAACGGGGTTTCCCACTGCGGATGAGACCGTGGACGGAGGAGCGATCAGGCGGGTGTGCATGACGCCCACCGCAGCAGCCGTCAGCAGAAGCAGGCAGGCCGCAGCCGAAACGACGCGGGGAATGGAGAGCCCGAAAAGGGAGGGAGCTCGTTTCGGACGGAGTTCTCCCAGAATACGCAGGCGCAGATCCTCCGTGACGGAAAGATGATCCATGATTTCCCTATATGCCGTCCTCAAAATCGTACTCCTCCTTTAAGATTTCTTTGAGACGCATCCTCCCGCGCTGAAGATGGGAACGCACGGTGGCTTCCTTCTGTCCCAGAATCCGTGCGATCTGCGGGGTGGAATACCCCTCCTGATAAAACAGATGGATGCTTTCGCGGTATTTGACAGGCAGGGACTTCACCGCCTCCCACACAAAGGACAAATCCTCGCGCTCCTCCTCCGCCAGCGTCTCGCCCAGCTCGTCCGTGGTGCGAAACCGGTTGTAGCGCAGCCGGTTTTTGCTCAGGTTTGCCGCCACCCGCAGAAACCATGCTTTGGCGTGGATTTCGTTCTCAAAGACAGGCTGGCACGTCCAGAAGCGGATCATGGTTTCCTGCAAGACTTCCTCCGCGTCGCTCTGATTATGCAGATAAGAGTAGGCAAAGCGGAGGATATTGCTGCCGAATTCCGTCAGGTACTGCTCGGTGCGCGCTTCCTTTTCCGCCTGGTCGGTCCGACCGCTGTCCGCAAGGAGCAAAGCGGCGGGCCGGCTCAGCAGCAGCCGGACAGCTTTTAACAGCAGGGAGGCAGGGGGCGGGCAACGAATCAAAACGGGCCGTGGAAAACCTTCCACGGCCCGTTTGCTCTCAGCCTGCATCCTGAATGGCAATGGAATTGCCGGAGACAGTCACAGAATCCCCCTGCCCGTTCAGAAGCGCATCGATCAATCCCAGCGGCACATAGACGTTTTCCTGCGAAATGTAGGGAGCCATGCCGAAGGAGAACGGCGCGCTCATTCCCACCATCCCGGTGTGGCTGGTTGTGATCTGATACCGATCTACTCCCGGCATCACCACAGTGTGAATGTCGCCGGTGTCGACCAGAACCGATCCGTCCTCCTGCTGTGTGACGGTAAAGCCAAGCTCCCGCGCCACGGGGAAAAGAGGGATCATCAGGCAGGCGCTCTCTTCCAGCTCCACGCCATTCACCTGTAAGGAGTAAGCGCCGGGATCGGACGGAGCTTCACCGGAGACCGGCGGCGCGTCCTCCTGCGGTGCGGAAGAGAGCGGGAGCGGCGTTCCGCCTGCGGCAAAGGCGCTGGCGGCGGCTGTTCCCGCCAGAAGCGTCATCGTCAGAACAGCAGCGAGGATTTTCTTGCGAATCATAGAAACAATCTCCCTTCTTTGAGCCCTGGGGCTTCTTGGTATGACAATGAAGATACACCTGGGAGATGGATTCTGTTGCAGTCAGAGGAAATTTTTTTAAATTTATTTTTCGCTGCCCGCCTTCAAAATCGCGCCGGTGTTGCCGGAGGTCACGAGGGAGGCGTAGCGGGCAAGATATCCCGTTGTGATGCGCGGCGCGCGCGGCTGCCACTTGGCGCGGCGTGCGGCCAGCTCCTCATCGGAGACGCGCACATTCAGCTGGTTGTTCATGATATCCACATCGATGATATCGCCCTCCTCCACGAGCGCGATCGGGCCGCCCACGGCGGCTTCCGGGGAAACGTGGCCGATGGCCGCGCCGCGCGTCGCGCCGGAGAAGCGTCCGTCCGTGATGAGCGCCACGGTGGAGCCAAGGCCGCGTCCCATGATGGCCGAGGTTGGGTTGAGCATTTCGCGCATGCCGGGGCCGCCCTTCGGGCCTTCGTAGCGGATCACCACCACGTCGCCGTCGACGATCTTGCCGCCCATGATGGCCGCCATGGCGTCCTCCTCGCAGTCAAAGACGCGCGCCGGGCCGGAATGCTGGAGCATTTCGGGCGCAACGGCGGAGCGCTTTACAACGCAGGAATCGGGCGCGAGATTGCCGCGCAGCACCGCGATGCCGCCGGTCTTGCTGTACGGGTTCTCCACCGGACGGATGACTTCGGGATTCTTGTTCACGCTGTTCGCGATGTTTTCCCCGACCGTCTTGCCCGTGCAGGTGAGCAGATCCGTCTGAAGCAGGCCCAGCTTGTTGATCTCGTGCATCACGGCGTACACGCCGCCCGCTTCATAGAGATCCTCAATGTGATGCGGGCCAGCCGGGGCCAGATGGCACAGGTTCGGCGTGCGGTCGCTGATGTCGTTGGCCATATCCATGTTCAGCTCGATGCCGGCTTCATGGGCGATGGCGGGCAGGTGAAGCATGCTGTTTGTGCTGCATCCGATCGCCATGTCCATCGTCAGTGCGTTGCGGAACGCACCCTCGGTCATAATATCGCGCGGACGGATGTTGCGGCGCACCAGCTCCATGATCTGCATGCCCGCGTGCTTCGCGAGACGGATGCGCTCGGAGTAGACAGCCGGGATCGTGCCGTTGCCGGGCAGACCCATGCCGAGCACCTCGGTCAGGCAGTTCATCGAGTTCGCCGTATACATGCCGGAGCAGGAGCCGCACGTCGGGCAGGTCTTTTCCTCAAACTCGCGCAGCTTTTCCTCGGTAATTTTGCCCGCCGCGAACGCGCCCACAGCCTCGCTGGCCGCGGAGAAGCTGACCTTGCAGCCGTCCACCGTGCCCGCCAGCATCGGGCCGCCGCTGACGAAGATTGTCGGCAGGTTCAGGCGAGCCGCCGCCATGAGCAGGCCGGGCACGTTCTTGTCGCAGTTCGGCACCATCACAAGGCCGTCAAAGCCGTGCGCCATCGCCATGCATTCGGTCGAATCCGCGATCAGATCGCGCGTCACGAGCGAATACTTCATGCCTGAATGGCCCATGGCGATGCCGTCGCACACCGCGATCGCCGGGAACACCGTCGGGGTGCCGCCCGCCATCGCGACGCCGAGCTTAACCGCCTCCACAATCTTGTCAATGTTCATATGTCCCGGCACGATCTCGTTCTGCGAGCTCACAATGCCGATTAAGGGGCGCTTCATCTCCTCCTGTGTGAAGCCGAGCGCATTGAACAGCGCGCGGTGGGGAGCATTTTGCAGCCCGTTGATGATGGATTCGCTTTTCATGGGGTATCGCCGTCCTTTCCCTTTTTTCACGAGGTTATCATACAAGCATTATACTTGTCGTACATCTATTTGTCAAGAAACATCCTCCGGATCGTGGGGATCCGCCGTATCCTGCTGCTGGGCAAGGAGCACGTCGCGGATGAGATTGACCAGATCCTCACGGGTGGAGAGCTCTCCGGCGCGGCGGCGGAACTCAGCCGCGCCGCGCACGCCCTTCATATACCAGCCGACGTGCTTTCTGGCCTCGTTCATGGCGCGCCCTTCGCCCTTGAGCTCGCACATGGCTTCGATATGCTTGGCCATCACCGTCAGTCGCTCGTAAATGCCCGGCGGGGGGATGATCTGCGTTTTGTCGATCAGGCAGGCGTTGATCTGCTGGAAAATCCACGGATTCCCGAGAGCGGCGCGCCCCACCATGACGGCATCGCAGCCGGTGGTTTCCAGCATTTTCGCGGCGGCGGCGGGGCTTGTGACGTCGCCGTTGCCGATGACGGGAATCGAGACGGCCTGCTTGACCTGCCGGATGATATCCCAGTCGGCGGGCGGGCCGTACATTTCATCGCGGGTGCGGCCATGCACCGTGACGGCGGAGGCCCCGGCGTGTTCGCAGACGCGGGCTATTTCCACGGCGTTGACGCTGTTCTTGTCCCAGCCCTTGCGGATTTTCACCGTGACGGGAACCGGGACGGCGCGCACGACGGCGGAGACAATCGCGCCGCAGAGGAGGGGGTTTTTCATAAGCGCGGAGCCGGAGCCGTTGTTGGCGATCTTCGGTGCGGGACACCCCATATTGATATCAATAAAATCCGGGGAATACTCCATGCAGATTTTTGCGGCCTCGGCCATGATATCCGGTTCATAGCCGAAAAGCTGGATCCCGGCGGGATGCTCGTCGGGGCTGAGGTGCATGAGCTCGGGTGTTTTCTTGTCGTGGTAATGCAGCGCTTTGGCGCTGACCATCTCGGTGATGGTGGCGGCTGCGCCGAAGCGGGCGCAGAGGGAGCGGTAAGCTTCGTCGGTGACGCCCGCCATAGGCGCGAGGAGGGCGAAGCCGTTGAGGGTAACAGAACCAATTTGCATAGGGAGTTCCTCCGTGACAAATGGGATAAAATATGATAAGCTAAGAAAGCCGACGGGAAGCACGGCGGAGCCGCTTGAAGTTTTCGTCCACCTTTTTCCAAAAGGTGGCGGGGATAGGGGCAGAGCCCCTATAAAAGCGCCGCAGGCGCAAGCACATCCGTGCAAGCAAAAAACAGCGAAGCGCCTTTTTTGCGCCCTTGCGAGCCGCCCAAAGCCCGTTTCCCAACCAGCCCGGCACGTTCGCACCAAGCCCTGCACGCCTTTGCAAACTGAGAGCATCCCGTAAACCGCCATAGTTCACGGCTCTTTTTCGTATCGCGCCCCCGCGCCTGCCTGCGTTCCCTGGCGAAACCGGGAGCCTTTCCAACCCGTCCAAACTCGTTTGCTTTCTGACTACTCATTATATAAAAGAACCGGAGGAATTACAATGTCAAATCCCACAACCCTGTCCACCGAAGCCATCGTAACCCCGGAGATGCTGGCCTGCCACGTTGGCTCCGGCTCTCTGCCCGTGCTGGCGACCCCGATGGTCGCGGCGCTTCTCGAGCAGTCCGCCTGCCTGCTGGCGCAGAAATACCTTGACGAGGGCATTACCTCCGTCGGCACGAAGCTTTCCCTTTCCCATGACGCTCCCTCCCCGGAGGGCGCGCACATCACCGCCACGGCCACTCTCGTCGCGCAGGAGGGCCGCGTGTTCCGCTTTACGCTGGAGGCGCGCGACGATGCGGGCGTGATCGCCACCGGCACACATGAGCGCGTGTCCGTGAAAGCCGCCACCTTCCCGGAGAAGGCGGCCGCCCGCCTGCCTCGGTGAGTCCGATGCGTCCGCGTTTTTCCGCCGTCCTGTTTGACCTCGACGGCACTCTCACGGAATCGCATCCCGGCATCCTGCACTGTGTCCGTCTTTCCCTCGAAGAAATGGGCCTGCCCATCCCGCCGGAGGACACGCTGCGCCGCTTCATCGGCCCGCCGCTCTGGTACAGCTACACCACCTTCTGCCATCTGACTCCGGAGCAGGCGGAGGAAGCCGTGGAGCGCTACCGCACGCATTACCACGCGGGCGGCTATCTGGAATGTTCCGTCTATCCGGGGATCCTTCCTCTGTTGGAGGATCTGCGTGCCGCCGGGGCAAGGCTGGCTGTTGCCACTGCCAAGCCCGCCCAGATGGCGCATGCCGTCTGTGAGAGCTTTGGGATCCTCTCCCGCGTCGACTTCCTGTCCGGCAACCGTGAGGATGAAAAGGGCATGGGTAAGCGAGGCCTGATCGAAGCGGCCTGCACCGGTCTGGGTGTTCCCCTGCGGCAGGCCGTCATGATCGGGGATACCCGGTATGACCGTGACGGCGCGCGCGAAGCGGGAACCGCCTTTGTCGGAGCGGCTTACGGCTATGGCTCTCCCGGTGAGCTGACGGGTGAGGGAAGCCTGGGCGCGGCGCAGTCCCCGGAGGGCCTGCGGGCGTATCTGCTTCTCCCCTGAATTTACAATATATTCATGGATTTTTCCCGGGAAATCCTGCTATAATGAGACAAGTATTATCGGGCCGGGAGGGAAGGCTGTGGCTAGAGAACGGTATCTGCTGCACGCGGGCGAGGAGGAGATCAACCGCGCCGGTGCGGAGATCACATTGAAAACCAAAAAGGATAAATGGAATAATTTCTGGTTTTACCACAAGACTCATGTAATTGTGGCGGCTATCGCGGTGCTGTTTGTGGCGTACATGGTCTACGATATGGTGACGAAAGTTCACCCCGACTATAACATCGCGATTCTGACCTCACAGACAATCCCCTCTGATCTTTCGGATCAGCTCGCGGAGGAAATGGAGAAATACGGAGAGGATATCAACGGAGACGGCGAGATTGTCGTGCAGATGAACGTCTTTGAGATTGCGCAGGGCGAGGCTGCCAATACGATGGATCCCAACATGCAGATGGCCGGGATCGTGAAGTTCCAGGGAGACGTTCAGACAGGCGATTCCTATATTTATCTGACGGACGACGACAGCTTTGTTGCCTACGGCACAGAGGAGGGACTGTTCACCTATCTGGACGGTTCTCTGCCGGAGGAGGGCGCGGATGATTATGAAAACATGCGCCTGCCGATGTCTGAGTGCAAGGGGTTGGCCGATACGGAGATCGGCGAGGTTTTCAGTGATTACAGATTCTCCCTGCGCTGGATCCGCGACGATCTTCTGGACAAAAAACCCGATTATTATGTTGGCTGCAAGGAGCTTTATGAAAACCTTGTGGCGGGTACGCCCACCAACGCCGGCGGCGAGGATGCTTCCTCCTCCGCCGAAGCGGCTTCCTCTGCCGCGGAGTAAGCTTTCAGAAATACAGCGCCCGTTCCCCATATGCTTTGTGGGGAACGGGCGCTTTGTTGTGCGGGAAAGCACCTGAGAGCCTGACGTTCGGAAAAAATCGCTTCGCTCTTTTTCCTGGCTTTCTTTGGCTTCGCACGGTTTTATGGGGCTCTGCCCCAGACCCCGCAAGCCTTTTGAAAAAGGCTTGAGCGAAAACTTTATGTTTGCTCTTTGGAAGCTGGTTGTTTATGGAGCCGCAGGCCGCCGTAACCGCGTTCGATCCGGCCCTGCGCCGCCAGGCGCGAGAGCACGCGCGTCACCGTCACGCGGGAAAGACCCGCCAGCCCGGCAATCTCCTCATGCGTCAGGCGCACCATGCCTTCTTCGTCCGCCAGCCCGTGCAGCAGCCGTTCCACACGCTCATCCGCGCGCAGAAAGGCCAGCGCGTCCACCTGCGCCGAGAGCAGCCGGATCGTCCCGGCCAGCGAGTGCATCAGATCCATCGCAAGCTGGGGGCGCAAAGCAATGCATTGCAGCAGCGCCGGACGGTTAACGGAAATGATCTCCGACTTTTCCAGTGTGCGCGCCGAGGAAACGCGCATTTTTCCGTCAAAAAACGACGCTTCCCCAAACAGCTCCCCCGGCGCGACCAGCCGCAGGATGTGTTCTCCGCCGTCCGGCGAGGAGAGCGTGATTTTCACGGATCCGCTCAGCAGGTAATAGAACTGCACCGCCGTTTCCTCCTGCGAATAGACCGTCTGATTTTTGGCGTAAAGCCGGATCGGCTGCGTTTCCTCAAAGATTTTCCACGGATTTTCCGCGTGCTGTGCCATGCTGTTTCCCTCCTGATCCCGGTGCATCGTCTGTCCCATGCCGTTTTTCGCCCGTTGTCAGGCAGAATTTTTTCTATTGTAACATATGATACATTCTTTTTGCAAGAAATCTGGCATACTGGAAGGCACAGACGCCGTCGGAGAACGGGCGGCAGGGAAAAGGAGAGAGGAAAAATGGGAATGACCATGACCCAGAAGATTCTGGCGGCGCACGCCGGTCTGGACCATGTGGAGCCGGGCCAGCTCATCGAAGCGAAGCTGGATCTGGTGCTTGGCAATGATATCACCTCGCCTGTGGCGATCAATGAATTTGAAAAATGCGGCGCGGATTCCGTGTTCGACAAGTCGCGCATTGCGCTGGTGCTCGACCACTTCACCCCGAACAAGGACATCAAGGCGGCGGAGCAGTGCCGTCAGGTGCGTCAGTTCGCGTCCAAATATGATATTGACAATTTCTTCGATGTGGGCCGCGTGGGCATTGAGCACGCGCTTTTGCCCGAGCAGGGCATCGTGGTGCCGGGTGACTGCGTGATCGGCGCGGACTCTCACACCTGCACCTATGGCGCGCTGGGCGCGTTCTCCACGGGCGTTGGCTCCACGGATATGGCTGCGGGTATGATCGCGGGCAAGACGTGGTTTAAGGTTCCGTCCGCGATCCGCGTCACACTGCGCGGCAAGCTGCCGGAATTTGTCAGCGGCAAGGATGTGATTCTTCACCTGATCGGGGAGATCGGCGTGGACGGTGCGCTGTATCAGTCTCTCGAGTTCGCCGGCGACGGCGTGAAGAGCCTGTCCATGGACGACCGCCTGTGCATTGCGAACATGGCGATCGAAGCGGGCGCGAAGAACGGTATTTTCCCGGTGGACGAGGTGACGCTTGCCTACGGAAAGAACCGTTTCCGCCGCGAAGCCGTCGTCTATGAGGCAGACCCGGACGCGGTGTATGACCGTGAGGTTGTCATCGAGCTCGACAAGCTCCGCCCAACGGTGTCGTTCCCGCATCTGCCGGAGAACACGCGCACCATCGACGAGGTGGGCGAGGTGAAGATCGATCAGGCGGTGATCGGTTCGTGCACGAACGGCCGCATGGAGGATCTGCGCATGGCGGCTTCCATCCTCAAGGGCCGCAAGGTAGCCGACGGGGTGCGCTGCATCATCATCCCCGGCACCCAGCAGATTTATCTCGACGCGATCCGCGAAGGGCTGGCGGAGACGTTTATTCTCGCGGGCGCGATTTTCAGCATGCCGACCTGCGGCCCCTGCCTGGGCGGTCACATGGGCGTGCTCGGCAAGGGGGAGCGCGCTGTCTCCACAACAAACCGCAACTTTGTCGGCCGTATGGGCCACATTGAGAGCGAAATTTACCTTGCCAGCCCGGCTGTTGCCGCCGCCAGCGCGGTGACGGGCTATCTGACCGACCCGGCCAAGCTCAACTGAGGAGGAATCGACATGAACGCACATGGACTGGTACACCGCTACGGCGATAACGTGGATACGGACGTAATCATTCCCGCCCGTTATCTGAATACAGCCTCCCACAGCGAGCTGGCCGCTCACTGCATGGAGGACATCGACAAGGATTTTGTGAAGAAGGTTAAGCCCGGCGACATTATGGTGGCGGGCAAGAACTTCGGCTGCGGCTCCTCGCGTGAGCACGCGCCGATTGCCATCAAGGCCAGCGGGATTTCCTGCGTGATTGCGCCGACCTTCGCGCGCATTTTCTACCGCAACGCAATCAACATCGGTCTGGCGATTCTGGAATGCCCCGAGGCCGCCGCGGAAATCCAGGCGGGCGACGAGGTGTCCGTGGATTTCGATACCGGTGTCATCCAGGATGAAACCACCGGAAAAACCTTCCAGGCACAGCCCTTCCCGCCATTTATCCAGAATATCATCCGCAAAGGCGGGCTGCTCAACAGCCTTCAGGAAAAGTAAAAGGCAAAAGAATTCCCGGCTTCCGCGTCCTTCCGTTGGGAAAGGGCGCGGGGGCCTTTTTGCAGAGCGGGAAAAGGTTTACACAGAGAAAAAAGTTTTTTATAATAAAAAGCAGATAAAAGCAAAGGTTTCCAATTGTTGGAGACAGAGGGAGGAAAAAATGGAGCTTTATCTTTCAGACAAAAAAGGTGTGCCGATTCAAAAAGACATGATCGGCCTGTTCTTTGAGGACATCAACTATGCCGCGGACGGCGGACTGTATGCGGAGATGATTGAAAACCGCTCATTCGAGTTCCTCGACTGCTATGGCACGGTGGGCGACTATTACACGAAGCACGATCCCGGATATGCCTGGGAACCCACGCAGGAGTATGGCCAGGGCCGTATGGAGTATGTCATGGGCAGTCCGCTGGACAGGGCAAATCCGCATTACCTGCGTTTCACGGCCGATTACGCCGGGCAGGGCTTTGCGAACAAGGCATATGACGGCCTGCGTCTGGAACAGGGAAAAAGCTACCGGGTTTCGTTTTATGCGCGCTGCGTCCGGTATCAGGGCGGCCTGCGTGTCGCGGCTGTCAAGGAGCGTGTGGAATACGCGGCAGCGGAGATCACCTGCGTGAGCGAGGAGGAAAACGCCTGGCACAAGTGGACGCGGTACGAAGCTGTGCTCACCGCCAAAGAGGATGTGCGCGGCGCGCGGTTTGTGCTGTCCCTCACGCAGCCGGGTGTGGTGGAGTTTGATTTTATCTCCCTCATGCCGGAGGACGCGGTGGCGGGCGTGTTCCGCCGAGATCTGTTTGAACTGCTCAAGGGCCTGCACCCCGGATTCCTGCGCTTCCCCGGAGGCTGCATCATCGAGGGCAACACGCTGGAAAACCGCTATCGCTGGAAGGAGAGCGTCGGACGCCCGGAGAGCCGCCGGAACAATTTTAACCGCTGGGCCGTGCATGACACCAAGCAGGAGAGCGGCTTCCACACCTGCTATTCGCACTATAACCAGTCGCTTGGCCTGGGCTACTACGAATATTTTCTGCTGTGCGAGCTGATCGGCGCGCAGCCGCTGCCTGTTCTGAACGTTGGTTTGGCGTGCCAGTACCAGTCGTATGAGCTGGTGGAGATGGACGATTCCGCTTTTGCGGAGTTCGTGCAGGACGCGCTCGATCTGGTGGAGTTTGCCAATGGTTCCCCGGAAACCAAATGGGGCGCCGTGCGCGCGCAGATGGGCCATCCCGCCCCGTTCGGCATGACGATGATGGGTATCGGCAATGAGCAGTGGCAGACGGAAAAGGTGGATTTCTTCTCCCGCTATCAGGCGTTTGAGCAGGCGATCCATGCAAAATATCCCGAGATGCGCCTGATCGGTTCCGCGGGCCCCGATATCACCTCGGAGCGCTACAAGGCCGCATGGGACTTTTATAAGGAGGCCGCGCCGAAGAAGGAGAACTTTGTCTACGCGGTGGACGAGCACTATTATGTCAAGCCGGAATGGTTCTACGAGCACACCGATTTTTACGATGCGTACCCGAGAAACATCAAGGTCTTTTCCGGCGAGTACGCCGCGCATCCGGTGAACGGCATGAACCGCCCGGACGCGAACACCCTTGGCGGCGCGCTGGCGGAGGCGGCTTTCCTCACCGGTGTGGAGCGCAACGCGGATGTGGTGGTGCTGGCTTCCTATGCGCCGCTTTTTGCTCGTGTGGGCTATGCGCAGTGGTCGCCGGATATGATCTGGTTTGATGACGCGCGCGCCTATGGAACGCCCAGCTACTACGTCCAGAAGCTGTACGGCGAGAATCTGGGGACCGTTACCCTTGCCATGGAGGGGCAGGAAAAAGCCCTGCGCGAACAGGACATCTATGCGAACGCTTCCTTCGATGAGGCGGCGGGAGAAATCATCGTGAAGGTCGTGAACCACAGCGCGCAGGCCAGAGAGCTGTCTCTGCGTCTGGCGGAATCGTATGCACCGGCTGGGGCGGTGAAGCTGTCCCGCATTTCCGGATGTGAGGAGGATTACAACTGCATCACCAACCCGGATGTGGTGACACTGCAAACAGCACAGGAGCCGTTTGCGGGCTCTCTCAAGCTTCCGGCGTTCAGCTTCACAGTTGCAAGAATTCCGGTGCGCGCATAACGGCGATCCAAAATTCCAATTTGTTCCTATTGATAGTTGATTTTACCTGGAACGCATGCTATACTGATACCAATAAATAGAATAGATGTATTCTGACCCCAAATATGAGGGGTTTAGGAAAAGCGACAAAGATGGCGCCATCTTTGTATGGTGCAGCAATGCTGCACCATAAAGACGCCTTCCAAGCAGTTTGATCCGCCCGGCGGGCGGTGGACAAGAGAATTTCGGTGGGGAGGTGATGGCTGTGTTCCGTTGAATATAAGCAATAGGAGAGAAATGGAAGTAAATGAGGGAGGGATCGGTGCAAAAGGAAGTTTTTCCATTCGGCGGCGTGCAGGCCAGGGACGTGCTTCGTCTCTTTCTGCGCGGAAATTTTGCAGGAGGTAAGAATGACATGAAAACCGAAAAACGTGTACTGTCTTTGGTGCTGGTCTTTTCCATGATCGCCAGCCTGTTTTTGACAGCCGTTCCGGTTTCCGCGGCGGGAAAAACTGTGGATTCCGGTATTTGGTATGGATTGGAAGAAAAGCCTGAGAGCAAGGCAGATCCCAGCGGTGCAGGCGGTTCCGTCAGTGTGGAGCTGGGTGCTGCGGATACGCTTTATCTGGCGGCTGCATATGACTGGGGCTTTTACGACAGCGGAAAAATTTCTTTGAAAGAAAATCAAAAGGAGTTTTCCCCCAGCCTTTCCGATCCGGAGAAAGCGGTGTTCCATGTGGGCGCCAGTGAGCTTTCCTCGGATAAGGGTACGCTGACGCTCAAAATCCCCAAGGGCGGAGCAGATGGCCGCGATGTTGTGTGGAGTATTGCTTACACCGTTAAGGCTGAGGGTACGCTTGACGGAAACGCGATCGCTTCCGCAAGTGTGCAGTGGGAAAATGATTTCCTGAGCCTTGACACCAGAGAGGCAGCCACCTCTGCGAAGGCGGCAAGGTCTGATTATTTCACCTTTGATTTTCAGGCGGCTGGACAGAGCGAGGACTTTAAGGAAATTGAAAATATTCGGATTGAGCTGGCCAATCCCGGAGAATATCCGGATCTGAAAATTTCCTATGCGGTGGATAAAACGAGATGGTCAAAGGATAATTATCCCCTGAACGGACGCTTTGTTCTGGAGAATGCGGACACCAGCATGAACGGAATGTATCAGGTTCCGGTCAAGATTGTCTACACCTGCCAGGGGCAGACGCTGGTAAAGGATTCGGAGAACGGTGAACCGTTTGTCGTGCCGCTGTATGTTGCGGCAGGGGACATCATTGCGGATAATTCGATCCAAACCACCGGGCTTGCTCAATTTATCATTAACAAAGTACAGGATTCTTATGAATCTTTACCTGTTTTCATTCGCGCCCCGGGGCAAACGATTCAAAATGTGGAGCTGGTGACCGATGGAAGCGCCGGGAACTGGGAAATCGGTTCCTTCAGTGGAAATACCTTTACCGTGGTTAATAAGCCTGTGGAGGGAAAATATTATTTTGACAAAAACCTTCAAGTCAAAATCAGCAGAACAAAATCGGACGGATCGCAGGATTCTGTTATTCTGCCGTTGGATATAGTGGTGTTGGTTCCCAATTCCATTGCCCAGGCAGAGGTCCAGTATGACAATCCGCTTAAAACCCTGAACGGGGATGGATATCTGGAAACTCATGTAACGTTGAAGCAGTGGAACGGTTCCACTGACAATCTTCCGGAAGCAGATATATCTGTATATTTTGATGAATCCGAAACCGTCATGGGAAATGATTGGCCTTCAGAGCAAAATGCCATTGTACAATATGAAAGCGGTGCGCACCAAGCTGCATTTACCGCAATCATATCGGCTCCCCTTGACTGTACAGTGGATGGAACGAGTTTTTCCTTTGATAATGCTCGAGTGACATTGGAAGGCTTGCAGGTGACAGGTGGAATTTTTGATGCACCCCAAAAAGAAATCGAGATAGAAGATGTGACAGGAAAAGCTCTGGATATCAACGATCTCTCCACCTACGAGCGGACCATGCAGATCCGCAATATCCCCGGTACTCTCACAAAGGTTGAGATTACATCGGTGATGGGACTGGGAACAGGGGATTATCCCCTGGACACCTTTACAGCGGGCCAGCCGGAACAGAACGAAGAAGGCTGGACTGTACCGCTCACGCTGAAAAATCAGAAAGCGGAGCTTCCATTTTTTAACAACTTTTTTGTAGATTTGCGGCTGACCTATACGGATAAAAATGGGAAAAGTCAGACGTATGATACCTCCACCTATTATGAGTTTTTATGTCTGCCTGTTCAGATAAGTATTAGCCGGCTGGACAGCCTTTCCGGTGACTGGAGAAAGGGCGAACCGGTAAAGCTGTTGATGGAAAGCACCTATCCGAAATGAAGAACTGGCGGTTACCGATCCGTTCCATCTGGAATTGAGTGGCTCGGAATGGAATGAGATCCGTGGTTATGAGTTCCATCAGGATCTGAAAACGCAGGAGATTATTACTCTCCAGCTCTGGGGTGATTATGATCCAACCATATATGGCAAGGACTATTGTGATATTACAGCAGACCTTCCTATCTTTACTCCTATGGTAACGAATCAAGATGTACTGTATACCGTACCTGCCGATCACGGGAACTATCATTACAGTGGACCCTTCTTGTTGTACAGCGGTAAAAACTTCGTGGAGGACGGCGGCGATGCTGTAACTGTCACGCTTGACAAATCCTCCGCTACGATCAAGACAGGCAAAACCACTACCATCACCGCAAACGTAACCGGCACCGATCAGACGGTTGCGTGGTCGACAGACAACAGTGCGGTTGTCAAGCTGACCCCTAATGGAAACAGCGTTACGGTGCAGGGCCTGAAAGCAGGCACCGCGACGGTGACGGCGACGGTGGATGGTGTATCGTCCAGCTGTAAAATCACAGTCGAGAAGTCCACGTCCGGCGGCGGATCCTCCGGTGGTTCCAGCGGCGGCGGATCTTCCTCCGGCGGCAGCACCGGCACGGCAATGCCGAATACCGGTTCCGGCACAAATCCGGGCACGGGTACGAACCCCGGCACAAGTGGAAACACTCAGCCGCAGGGCTGCGTGAGCGATACGGTGGGTAATTTCTCTGTGAAAGGCTCCTATCAGTATAAGCTTACCTCCACCAACGGCCAGGTTCCCGTCGTGACGGTCAGCAATTCCAACTTCCGCGTGGTGTTTGCCTCGCAGAATGGAAATGACTATTTCTTCAAGGTATACGCCATCGGCGCTGTGGGCCAGACGTGCGACGTTCTGGTAAATGGTGTGAAAGTGTCCACCATCACCGCTTCCGAGGTATACGGCGGCGTGATGAGCGATACCACCGCGCCCTTCACGGTGAAGAAGGGCGGCAGCTACCAGTTCAAGCTGACAGCTTCCAGCAAGCCTGTCATGACGGCCGGTTCCTCCTCCTTCCGTGTGGAGTACGCCGGGAACAGCGGCAATGACTGGTTCTTCAAGGTGTACGCCGTCGGCAATGCCGGTGACGGCTGCGGCTTCTATGTGAACGGCGCGCCGTTTACGGTTGCCGTGGCACATATCAGTGAATAAGTTTTGCCGGTTGTAGAGCGCTGAAAAAACTTATTCGCAAAAAAAGACAGCCCCCACGCCTTCTTTGCGGAAGGTGTGGGGGCTGTCCACGTTTTGCAATAAAATATTTTAAGGCTTGCGCAGCTTGGGCAGCAGCACGATGGCGAGCGCCCAGAACAGCTCATAGATCAGAAGGAACAGGGTGTTCAGTTTGCCGAGGCCTGAATAGCAGGCCAGGAAAGCCACGAGCACAAACCCAAGCCCGACAGCCACATTTTGCAGGGCGACGGCAAGCGAGATGTTCCCGCGCTGGCGGATGCACAGGGAAACCAGGCGCATCATGCCTGTGGGGCGGCCCTTGGTGGCCAGCCACGCGGCGGCGGGAGCGTCCGGCTTCTTGCCTGCTTTCACATAGACGTTGCCGAGACGGGTTGTGAGCACGTTGACGGAGCGGGCGTTCAGCTGGAAACATTCCGCAATCAACTCCGGGGTGATGTTCGGGTCACAGGTGCGCACCAGGAAGGCAACACCATTATCCTCCAGACGGCAGAGCTCAATCGTGCGGCGGCGGTCGGCATTGTACGCGATGAGGAACATCGCAACGAGCTGCCCGCCCGAAGCCAGATAAAGCACTTTCTTGCCGCCAAGGGCGTATTTCTTTTCATAGTCGCGCGAGGGCGGGGTGATATGGTGCGCCAGAAGCAGGTCGCGGGTACCAATCAGCAGGCGGTGGCCGGACACCCAGCCCACAATGCCCTTGTTGTCCTCGTACGTATAGTTCTCCACCTTTGGGAGAAGATCACGGCGGCTCTGGATCACCTCGTCGAAAATCTCACTGAGCGTGCCGCCGGTCTGGTTAAGCAGGGCGGCAGCGTCAAGAATCGCATCGTCGATGTGCTGATCCCCAAAGGTTTTGATTCCGCTGAGCACAACGCAGTTTTTCGGGAACAGCTCTTTGGCATCAAGCAGAATGGCGTTGGTATCGCTGAATTTATCCAGCGCCTGATAGCCGGAGATCATGGCGCCATGCCGCCCCGCGAGGCGGGAAGCTTGTGCCAGCGGCAGATTCACACAAAGCTGGTTGAGCATCGGCGTGCAGATGCAGCAGGAAGCGGTGAAGGCGGTGAGCGCCGCCATCGCGTCACCGGAGAGAAGGAGCGCTGCCACACAAAGCAGCAGAGAGGACACGATGCCGATCGGCGCAATGACCTGTGAGCTTTGTTCGCATGCGTCCGGCAGATACGAAATCCGCAGGAAATTCTTTAAAAAGCCTGTTTTTGTTTGGTAGGCTATGGCAGGGGAGTCCTCCACATAGCCGCGCGTCATTTGCAGTGCCATGTTGTGGTCACCCAGCAGATGGACGGCCATTTTTTTGTCCGGCGAAGCCACAAAGCGGAAATTTTTGGTGATCCGCTTGACCATGGACAGCTTGCCGAGTGTGTTCAGGAAAAGAGCCAGCACGGCCAGCGGGGCATAGAGATGCAGCGATGCTGTATCTACCCGCGCGGTCGAAAACAGAAGCAGCACCGTGTGGATGGCGGACGCCGCAACGGCCACCGCCACACCGCTGTCGCTGTTGGCCTGCAAGCGGATCAGACCCTTGAGGCCGTTGAGCAGAACCGGCCAGGAAAAGGCTCCCGCAATGAGGAGGAAGATCAATTCCAGAACCAGATACGGCTGTGTCAGCAGATAGTAGGGAATAAACGAAGGCAGAATCCCGTTGTATTCTGAGATCAGCCCGAAGAGAAGCATCAGGAACAGGGAAAGCCCTGTCACGCCCGCCCGCAAAAGCAGGGTGCGGTGCTTTTCCCCAAGGTCGTGCAGGATGGATGCCGCGTCCTCCGGCTTTTCGTAGTCCTCGATCTCCTCGGGATCCACTGGGAATTCATCCTCGGGACGGTTGTCCTTTTCCTCTGTGCCAAGGATAGAAAAGCGCTTATGGCGTTTCTGGCCGGGCTTGCGCTTGAGCGTTTCCTCGGCTTCCTCCCCGCCTTCTTCCTCCTCGGCGGGAGCAGGGGAAGCGGTGGGATGCAGGGGGATGGTGCGCCCGCGCAGGGGCTTGCCGGAGGAGGACTCAATTTCCTCCCATCCATCATAATCCCAGACAGCGGTTTCCTGCGGCTGAATGGGAGTGGACGCCGGTTCATCCTGCGGCGCGGTGCGCGCTGATTTTTTTGTCTTGACCGCTGTGTTGGCTGCCGGGGCAAATTCCGCCCAGGCGTCCGGCAGGGCTTCCTCCGGCGCCTCTGTGTGGGCGGCGGGCTGCTGCTTTACCTGCGGCGTGCTGTCCGTATGTACGGCAGGCTGCTTTGCCTGCCGTGTGTGCTGCTCCGCCGGTTCCGCGGAGGCGGAGAGCCTGCCGGGGCGCGGATAGGTGCGCGCCTCGTTGTCAAGGGCCTCCTGCAGCTCACCGGGCGTTTCCTCCATCGTCACCACCTTGGCGGGACGGTTTTTGCGCGAACGGTAGGAATGTTCATGGGAACCGCTCTTTGCGTTCCCTTTTGCATTGGAGAGCACACGGGGCTGCGGCGCTTCCTCCGGCTCACGCACCGGAGCGGGTGCGGGCTCGCGTGCGGGGGTGGGGGCAGCGGGCGAAGGCTCCTTTACCGGGGCTGGCTCCTGCTCGCGTTCCGTTTCCGCTGTGGGCGGCGCGGTGCGCGCGGGCGTGTCCTGGGCCGGTTTTGTCTTTGCCTGTGCGGGTTCCTGCCGTTTCGGTTCTTCCTGCTCCGTCAGGAAAACAGGGGGCGGGGCCGGGCGGAAGCTGGGCTGGGCAGCCTTCTTTCTCGTCTGCGAGGCCGGGCGGTTGACGCGAAGCACGCTGTCCTCCGGGATCTGCTCCGCATCGGCCTGCGGCACGGGGATTTCCGTTTCCGTCGGTTTCCGTTTTGCGCCGCGCGATGCCTTGAAGGTTTGTCCGGTGCGGCGTGTTTGGGTGGAACCAGCGTCCGCCGTTTTGCCGCGTGCGGGGGCAGCGGGCGTGTCCAGCACGGTCAGGCTCGGAAACTCGCGGGTGCTTGGCTCCGCTGCTTTCGCAGGCTCATCCCGCTCCGGTTCGGCTGGCTCCTCTTCAGGCTCCGGCCCGCCTGCTTTTTCCAGCACACGGGCGGCTGCCTCGGCGTCGTGCGTGCTGCGCTCGGCGCGCTGGGCTTCCTCGCGCTGATACATGGAGAAGAGATCTTCCCCGCCGGTCTGGCTTTTTTCATCATAGCCGGCCTTTTTCATGGCACGGGCCAGACGGGCATGGCGTTCGGCGCGCATTTTATCCGCGCGCGCGGCCAGATCGTCATCGCCGTCCTGTCCGTCGCTGTGGAAAAGGTAGGAATAAGGCGAATCTTCACTGCTGCGCGGGGCGCTGTCGAAATCCATGGTTTTTTCGTAGGCGCGCTTGTATTCTTCACGGCTTTTGAGGTGGAGATCCTTATAAGGATTTTCCTCCTCGTCGTCGGACATGTCCAGGAACGTGTTCTTCTTTTTTTCCTTCTTCCCAAAGGAGAACAGGCCGCGCAGGTTTTTGCGGCGTGGAGTCTCCGGGGTTTCCTCCGGCTTCTCCTCTGCCAGATCCTCGGCGGTGATAACGCCGTCCTCCTCCTGCCGTATGCTTTTTTCGCGCACCGGTTCTTTTTTCTTCTGTTCCTTTTCCGGGTACAGCGGCACACGGCGGGAAGCGGGCTTTGGCTCCGCCGTTGTCTCGTCTGCGGGCTGTTTTTCACTGGACGGCACATAGTCCAGTCCAGGCTGTGCGATATCCTCCGGCTTGGGAGGATTGGTGCGGCTGTTGCGCACGTCTGCGAGGATTTCTTCCAGAGAAAAATCCTCGCGGTACTCTCGATCATCCGACATTGCTGCTTTTCTGCTCCTTTCCCGCCGGGGCGTCAGCGCGCCCGGATACCCGCGCGCTGGCGTGCCGCCTCATAGGCCAGCACACCGCACGCCACAGAGGCGTTCAGTGAGGTTATTTTGCCCTTCATCGGCAAAGATATGATAAAATCGCATTTTTCTTTGACCAGGCGGCCCATGCCGAACCCCTCAGAGCCGATGACCAGCGCCATGGGGCCGGTGAAGTCGGCTTCGCACCAGGGCGTCCCGTCCATGTCCGCGCCGAAGATCCACACACCGCGCCGCTTGAGCTCCTCCATGCACGAGGGCAGGTTTGCCACGCGCGCGACGGGTACATATTCCAGCGCGCCTGCCGAAGCCTTGCCCACGGTGTAGGTCAGGCCCACAGAGCGGCGCTTCGGGATTACCACTCCATGTGCTCCCGCGCACTCAGCTGTGCGCAGGATAGCGCCCAGATTGTGCGGGTCGGCCAGCTCGTCCGCCAAAATGAGAAAAGGAGGTTCGCCCCGTTCCTCCGCCAGGCGGAAGATATCGTCCAGCGTGGCGAATTCCTTGGCCGCGGCCAGTGCCACCACCCCCTGGTGCACAGCTCCGCCGCACAGCGCGTCGAGCTTTTTGGGGTCGGCTTCCTTGACGTTGGCCCCGGCCTGCCGTGCCTTGGCGGCCAGCGCCGCGAGGCTGCCCTTTTCCAGCGAGCCGCGCGCGACATACAGCGTGTCAATCGGCCGTCCGCTCCGCAAAGCCTCCGTCACAGCGTTTCTTCCGGCGATCACGCCCTCCGCACGGGAGGAGCGGGCGCCGTTTTCCGAATCGTTCTTATGATAATTCATGGCACAAAATCCTTATCTTCTTTATTTTTCGCGCCTGCGGCGGGCAAGCCGCGCAAGACGGCTCCGCCGTCCCGGCTGTGAGAATTCCGTGTGTTTAGCGTCCCGCGCTGCTGCCGCAGAGTAATACGGGAGCATGTTAAGACCGTCCCGCGCCGCCGCGCTGATATTTACGCACTTTACCAACGCGCGGGCCGCTGCGTGCAGGCTCAGCCTGCTGCTTTATTATAGCATAGGAAAAGGTAAAATAGGAGGGTAAAAACGCGAAATTCAAAAGGAGTTTACAAAAAGCGCGGGGATCCTGGTTTATACGGCGCGTAATCGAAGAAGTTGACATAATTTATTTTCCCCTTCGGGAAAAGCCAGGGGAAAACTCAGTGGAGTCTGTGGAAAACTCAGTGGAAAATGTGGAAAACCACTTGAAATGGGTAAAACCTTTCCACATCCCACAAGACCATGTAAAAATTATGTAAACTTATGGAAAGTACAAACTGTAATCGCTCCTCCTTTGCATTTGCAGGACAAGCATGGTAGAATACATACATGTGCAGCACTAAGGGAGGATACTTGGAAAATGAGAGAGGATATTTGCAGCATACCCATCAGCGAATTGTTTGAGCCGAAGAAGGGCTGCCCGATCTGCCGCATGGACGCCATGCTGGAGAGCCGGTTGGCCGAATACATCACCGGAGCAGCCATGATGGAGCCGGATGTGCGCATCGAGACGAACCGTCTGGGGTTCTGTTCCCACCATTTTGACCGGATCTGCGAGGTGGGAAGCCGTCTTTCCATCGCGCTGATTCTGGAAAGCCACCTCAAGGAGGTGGAGGAGCGCGCGTTCGGCGCAAAGGCCGCTCCCAAAAAGAAGAAGCTGTTCGGCGGCGCGGCGGCACCAGAAAAGGAAACGTGCTTCATCTGTGAAAATATGGAGAAGAACCGGAACCATCTGGTGGACAGCCTTCTGAATCTCTGGGGCAAGGAAGAGGAATTCCGCCGGTTGTTCTCGGAGCAGGAGTGCTTGTGCCTGCATCACGCGCATTTGCTGGAGGATGCCGCGTCCCGGCTGCCGAAGAAAGCGGCGGAGCCCTTCTGCGCCGAGGTGCGGCGGCTGTCGCAGTCCTACTTGCAGACAGTGGAGGCTGACGTGACGCATTTTTGCCGGATGTTCGACTACCGCAACAAGGACGGCGACTGGGGCAATTCCCGCGACGCGATTGAACGCGCCATCGCGTATCTGACAGGGCGGCTCTACACAGGGCGCGAGGACGGGGAGGACAAGGCGTGAGCGACTGGCTGGGGCCGTTTGACCTGGCGGCCACGCTGACCTGCGGCCAGTGCTTCCGCTGGCGGGAGGGTGAGGACGGCAGCTTTTCGGGCGTGGCGTTCGGCCGGACACTCACCGTCTCGGAGGAATCGGCCGGACAGGCGGCGGAGGATCCGCTCTGGCGCTCCTATTTCGATCTGGATCTCGATTACGGCGCGATCCGCCGGGAGCTTTCGGCGCTTTCCCCGGAGCTGGAGACGGCGGCTTCGTTTGCGCCCGGCATCCGGATTCTGCGGCAGGATCCCTGGGAGGCGCTGTGTTCGTTCATCCTCTCGCAGAACAACAACATCCCGCGCATCATGGGGATTGTGGACAGGCTCTGTGAGAATTTCGGGGAGCCTTTGCCGGAGGGCGGCTTTTCGTTTCCGGAGCCCGAGCGGCTCGCGGGTCTTTCCGTGGAGGATCTCGCGCCGCTGCGCTGCGGGTTCCGTGCGCGGTATGTACTGGACGCGGCCCGGCGCGTCGCGGGCGGGGAGCTGCCGTTGGATGAGGTTGCCGTCCTGCCGCTTCCCGAGGCGCGCGAAGCCTTGCGGACAATCGACGGGGTGGGCCCAAAGGTGGCGGAATGTGCTCTGCTGTACGGGATGCACCGGCTCGACGCCTTTCCCCTGGACGTGTGGATGCGCCGCGCGATGCAGACGCTGTTTCCCGGGAAATCGCCGGACTTTTTCGGTCCCTTCGCGGGAATCGCACAGCAGTATGTCTTTCATTACAGCCGCCTTCATCCGGAATTGTTTGGGTGAACATTGTCAAAGTTTTGTCAAAAACGGCGGTTTTTATGCTCAAAATCTGTGAAACTCTGAAAAAGCTTGCCAAAGCATTGCAAAAGCCAAAAAATTTTGGAAATAATGCTTTCCTAACGGGACAGATTGTTGTATAATAAGGACAGATTAAATCATAGAATAGGAGCGTGACCCCCATGCCGTTGGTAAATACGAAGGAAATGTTCAAGAAGGCCTATGAAGGCGGATATGCTATCGGCGCTTTCAATGTGAACAACATGGAAATCGTTCAGGGTATCACCGAAGCCTGCCAGGAGCTCAATGCCCCTGTGATTCTTCAGGTTTCCGCCGGCGCCCGCAAATACGCCAACCACACCTATCTGGTGAAGCTGGTTGAGGCTGCCGTGAAGGTGAACCCCGACATTCCGATCGCTCTGCATCTGGATCACGGCGCAAGCTTTGAGATCTGCAAGGACTGCATCGACGGCGGCTTTACCTCCGTCATGTTCGACGGTTCCTCCAAGCCTTATGAGGAGAACGTCGAGGAAGCCCGCCGCGTTGCGGAGTACGCTCATAAGTATAATGTCACCGTTGAGGCTGAGCTTGGCCAGCTCGCGGGCGTCGAGGACGACGTGAAGGTTGAGGACGACAAGGCCCAGTTCACGGATCCCGACGAGGTGCAGGATTTTGTCACCCGCACGGGCGTCGATTCCCTGGCAATCGCCATCGGCACCAGCCACGGCGCTTACAAGTTCAAGCCCGGCCAGAAGCCGCAGCTGCGTCTGGACATCCTGCAGGAGGTTTCCAACCGCCTGCCCGGCTTCCCGATCGTTCTGCACGGCGCTTCCTCCGTTATTCCGGAGTATGTTGAGATGGTCAACAAGTTCGGCGGAGAGATGCCCGACGCGATCGGCATCCCGGAGGAGATGCTCCGTGAGGCTGCGAAGATGGCTGTCTGCAAGATCAACATCGACTCCGATATCCGTCTTGCCATGACCGCTACGATCCGCAAGTATTTCGCTGAGAATCCGAGCCACTTCGATCCCCGCCAGTACCTCGCTCCGGCCCGTACCGCTGTGAAGGACATGGTGGCACACAAGATCAACGTCGTGCTTGGCTGCGCCGGCAAGGCCTGAGAAAAATAGACTATGTTCCGGATCCCAAGGATCCATTGGAAATAGTTCGTTGCAAGGGAAACAGCATCCGCTTTTGGAAGGCGGATGCTGTTTCCCTTTCTTTTTCTTTTTATGGTTGATTTTGCCTGGAACGCGTGCTATACTTGTACCGATAAACACAACTATGGAATTTTTACCCAAATATAAGAGGTTTAGGAAATCATAAAGAGGGCGCCCTCTTTATGGCATAGCGCACGCTATGCCATAAAGGTTCCCTTCAAGCCGTTGGTGCGGCGGTC
>HHCFC01400__coassemble_1201_pt1 | contig 55237 bp, 44 predicted proteins | sample HHCFC01400__metabat2_high_PE_024 | metagenome-assembled genome bin HHCFC01400
GCGTGGACTGCTTGACTCCGCTCATCACAGCCAGCTTATTGATTGCAATCCCGCGTTCCTTGCACAGCGCCCGTATTCTTTTCACATACAGTTCGGAATACTCCACAGCCATCACCTCATGATTTTACTGAATCTCCTGTTCCAATGCATCAAATTCTGGTGTGGAAAAGAATTCTCCCAGTGTCAAATTTAAACCATCACAAATCATTTTAATCGTCAGCAGTTTGGGATTTTGACTTTTCCCATAGAGAATATTCTTGATACTGGAAGGTGGAAGTGCACAGAGTGCTGCCAGTCGATTGATGCTGATGGAACGTTCTCCACAAAGAGTTAAAATTCGGTTGCGTACAGCTGTAATGGTATCCATGCGATCCCCTCCTGGAAGCTGTTTATTTTAGAAACAATAAAAACCGAAGGGTTTGAATGGCAACAACTTCAAACCCTTCGGTTCTTGCATATTTAAGGTTTTGCAGAATCCCTTTTAATTGCTCCCTGTGTTGAAGAAGGGGGCAAGAGCTGCGGCGACGCCGCTGACGGGCATGGTCTGCAAAAGCACGCGGCCGGGGCCGGTGACGATGGTGTTGAACGCTCCTTCGCCGCCAAACAGCATGTTTTTCACGCCCTTGACAGCCTTCACATCGATCGAACAGGTCGCATCACACATGGCAAGGTTGCCGGTGTCAACGACAAGACTCTGGCCGGGAGCGAGATCATACTCCACAGCGTACCCATCGATCTCGAGGAACGCGATGCCGCTTCCGGACAGCTTCTGCATGATGAAGCCTTCGCCGCCGAAAAAGCCCGCGCCCACCCTCTTCTGGAAAAAGATCGAGAGATCCACGCCGCGTTCCGAAGCCAGAAAGCCATTCTTCTGCACAATGACGGGACGCTCAGGTGTAATCTCCACCGCACGGATCGCTCCCGGGAAGCTGGAAGCAAAAGCAATCATGCCGGGGCCTCCCTCGGCGGTGAAGGAATTCTGGAACATGGAATCACCGGAAAGCAGGCGGCCGAAGGCTTTTCCCAGCCCTCCGTTGGAGCCCGTCTCCATGCGCATGTTCGGGCTCATCCAGACCATGGAACCCTTCTCGGTGATCATGGACTCTCCCACTTCGAGATCGCAGATGACAACAGGGGTCGGTTCTCCTACAATGTTATAACGCATCTTTTTTCCTCCTTATTCATCTGCACATGGACTTCTCCGGCGCTTTCCGACACCTTCCCGCCCGTGTGCTTTTTCACAGAAACACCGCGGAGAGGGCAATCGAACCCAGCATCAGCAGGGCGATCGCTCCCGCCACAATGCGCACAAACAGCGTGCGCTTATCCACATGGCGCCGTCTCACTGGGACCGCCGCGCCCTTTTTCGGCTTGCTCATTGTTTTCCCGCCTTTCTGAAAGCCACACAGGGGGCGTTTTCCGACACTTCTCCCCAGCCGGCTTCTCTTATTTTTTATAGTAGCATTTTTCTGCGGTAAAGATCAAGCCAGCTTGGAAAAGAGTTTCTCGGTTTAGCAAAGCGTTTAAATCTTGAGCCTTATGTGGAGGTCCGAAAAAAATCGCTGCGCTCTTTTTTCTAGCTTTTCTACGGCTTTGCAAAATTTTTATGGGGCTCTGCCCCAAACCCCGCAGCCTTTTGTAAAAGGCTGGCGAAAACTTCATGTTTGCACTTTTTTAAATTTGTGACAATCTGTTTTCCTTTTCCTGAAACCTTTTGCGGGGGCTTGTGCGTCTTACTCTTATGGCGTTGTGTTCGCTTGACTTTCGGAATAAAATCCCCTAGAATGGAAACCGTATCCCACAGGACGGGAAACGGCCCGCCGGGGAAACGGAGGAAGAAAAAATGGCAGGAAAACAAACCGGATCGCGTTCCCGGCCGCCGCAGCGTCCCAGACGGGCAGGCGGCGGGGAAATCGACCGTTATCATTATGTGGACCGCGATATCTACAGCCGCAGTGACCGCCGCGTTTCCACAGCCTCCCACACCGCGAAAAAAAAGAAGAAGAAAAAGAAGAAGGGGAGCGTCGGAAAGCGCTTTTTTACCGTTATCCTGGTGCTCTTGACACTGTGCGCACTGTTTTATCTCGGCTTTACTCTGGCGCTGTCCCGGCTGGATCGGCCGGAGATCGACACCAAGCAGTATGAGGAGCAGCCGAGCGCCGCGCCCGCGTGGAGTGTGCTGGAAGATTCGAGCGTTATGAATATTCTTTTGATTGGCAAGGACAAGGGCGACGACGGCATGTCCAGCCGATCGGATACCACTATGCTTGTCTCCATCGACACGAAAAACAAGCAGCTCAAGCTCACCTCGTTTTTGCGGGATATGTACCTTGAGATTCCGACGGTCGGCCAATCCCGCCTGAATTCAGCCTACGCCAACGGCGGAGCAGCACTGACAATTATGACACTTGAAAATAATTTCCGCGTGAACATCGACAAATACATTGAGATTGATTTTGAAACATTTGCTTCTGTAATTGATGCGATGGATGGTATTGACATTGACATGAACGCCGCCGTCGCCGCCGAGGGCAACAAGAACATCGGCAGCCACTGGACGGAGGGTGTCAACCATCTCAGCGGCGAGGAGGCTCTCTATTACGCCCGCATCCGCGCCACGGACAGCGACTTCGGCCGCACGGGCCGTCAGCGCCAGGTGGTGGAGGCGATGCTGGCGCGCTTTAAGCAGCTTGGCGTTACTGAAATGGGAAGTATTATTTTAAATTATCTTCCTAATGTAACAACAAATCTTAGAAATGAAGATATTCTGTATCTAATGTCGATCGCTCCGCAGGTGCTCAATTATGAGCAGGTGACGATGCATGTGCCGAACGACGGGACGTATGAGGACCTCACGCTCCCGAGCGGCGCGCGCGTGCTCGGCGTGGACGTGGAGGAAAACAGCCGCCTGCTGCGGGAATTTTTGTACGGCACATCCGCTCCCACGGAATAAGGCCCATTTCACCCGATTTTTGCGGCGTGCTCTTGCACCGCGCCCGGATTTATTGTAAAATAGAAGAAGTTACCGCGTTCCGCGGCCCGGCTGTTTCCTTTCGCCGGGCCGCGTCCGCATCCCCGGAAAAATTCCGATCTGTTGGAGGGTTCATCATTATGGAGAAAAAGACGTTCTACATCACGACTCCCATCTATTATCCCTCGGGCAACGCGCACATCGGCCACAGCTACTGCACCGTGGCCAGCGACGCGATCGCCCGCTACCGCCGAATGCAGGGGTATGACGTGATGTTCCTCACCGGCACGGACGAGCACGGCCTGAAAATCGAGCAGAAGGCCGAGGCCGAGGGCGTGACCCCCAAGCAGTATGTCGATAAGATTGTGGCCAACTTCCAGAAGCTGTGGAAGCTGCTGAACATCAGCAACGACCGCTTCATCCGCACCACGGACGACTACCACGTCAAGGCCGTGCAGAAGATCTTCCGCGAACTCTACGATCGCGGCGATATCTACAAGGGAAAATACGACGGCTGGTACTGCACCCCCTGCGAGTCCTTCTGGACCGAAACGCAGCTCAAGGACGGCAAATGCCCGGACTGCGGCCGCGAGGTCAAGTGGGCCGAGGAGGAAGCATATTTCTTCCGTCTCTCCAAGTATGCCGACCGCATTTTGAAGCTCTATGAGGAGCATCCGGAATTCATCCAGCCCGAAAGCCGCAAGAACGAGATGATCGCGTTCATCAAACAGGGCCTCCAGGATCTGTGCGTCTCCCGGACAAGCTTCACCTGGGGCATTCCGGTGGACTTTGATCCAAAGCATGTTGTCTATGTGTGGGTGGATGCGCTGACCAACTATATCACCGCCATGGGCTACGGCTCGGACGACGATTCCGATTACAAGAAATACTGGCCTGCCGACGTGCATTTTGTCGGCAAGGAGATTGTGCGCTTCCACACGATCATCTGGCCCGCCATGCTGATGGCGCTCGATCTGCCACTGCCGAAGCAGGTGTACGGCCACGGCTGGCTGCTCTTCGGCGACGGCACAAAGATGAGCAAATCGAAGGGCAACGTCGTCGACCCGAATATCCTCTGCGAGCGGTACGGCGTGGACGCGATCCGCTACTTCCTGCTGCGCGAGATCCCCTTCGGCGCGGACGGTGTGTTCACGAACGAGGCTCTGATCGCCCGCATCAACTCGGATCTGGCGAACGACCTCGGCAACCTCGTTTCCCGCACAACGGCGATGGTGCAGAAATATTTCGGCGGCCATATCCCGGAGCAGCGCGAGAGCGAGCCGATCGATGAGGAGCTGATCGCCATGGCTTCCGCCCTGCGCGAAAAGTGCGACAAGGCGATCGACGGCTACCAGTTCTCCGCCGCGCTGACGGAAATCTGGAAGCTTGTCGCCCGCAGCAACAAATATATTGATGAGACCATGCCCTGGGCGCTCGGCAAGGACGAAGCAAAACGCGACCGTCTCGCCGCCGTGATGTACAATCTGTGCGAAGCCCTTCGCATTGTCTCGATTCTCATCACCCCCTTCCTGCCGGACACCGCTCCGCGCATCCAGAAGCAGCTCGGCCTTTCCGCGGAGTCGCTGACGTATGAGTCCGCCGCCGTGTGGGGCGTGACTCCCGCCTCTGCTGTGGTGGAGAAGGGCGAAACACTCTTCCCGCGCATCGATGTGGACAAGGAGATCGAGGAGCTCAACGCCCTGATCCCGAACCCGATGGAGGAAAAGGCGGAGGAGAAAAAGCCGAAGATCGAGGGCCTGGCGCAGATCGGCATTGACGATTTCGCGAAGGTGGAGCTGCGCGCCGCGAAGGTTGTGGCCTGCGAGCCGATCAAAAAGGCCAAGAAGCTTTTGAAGCTGACGCTCGACGACGGCGAAGGAGAGCGCACCGTGGCCTCCGGCATTGCGAAATGGTACAAGCCCGAGGATCTGATCGGCCGCACCGTTGTGCTGGTGGCAAACCTCAAGCCCGCCACGCTCTGCGGTGTGGAGAGCCAGGGCATGATCCTGGCCGCCGACGCGGGTGAGGACGATGTGCGCGTCATCTTCCTGGAGGGTGTGCCCGCCGGATCGTCCATTCACTGACCCAAACCATACGCGGAGGACAGCCGCACCGCAGAACCCGGACAGGAGCGGCGGGCTGTCCCCCGCTTTTTCATTTCTGCCGGGAAAGGAGAAAACTCCCATGCAAATTTTTGATTCCCACGCTCACTATGATGCCAACGCCTTCCGCGCGGATCGCGAGGAGGTTGTGGCTTCCCTGCCGGACAAGGGCGTGTGCGGCATTATCAACTGCGGAGCCAGCATGCAGGGCTGCTATGACAGCATCGCGCTGGCGGAGGGCTATCCGCACGTGTACGCCGCCGTCGGCCTGCATCCCGAGGATCTTCTGGACGCTCCGCAGGATTGGCTGAAGCAGGTCGAACAGCTGCTCTCCCATCCGAAGGCCGTTGCCGTGGGGGAGATCGGGCTGGACTATTACTGGAAGGAGAACGCCCCCCGCGAGGTGCAGCAGGCCGCCTTCGCCGCACAAATGGAGCTGGCTGCCGCTCATGATCTGCCCGTCATCATCCACGACCGCGACGCGCACGGCGACACGATGGAACTGCTCCGCCGCCACCGCCCGCGCGGCGTGCTGCACTGCTTTTCCGGCAGCGTGGAGATGATGCGGGAAGCCGTCAGCCTTGGCCTGTACATCGGCCTGGGCGGGGCCGTCACGTTCAAGAATGCCCGTGTTCCGCTGGAGGTCGCGCGTGAGGTGCCGCTGGACCGCCTGCTGACGGAAACCGACTGCCCCTACATGGCGCCCGTCCCCTTCCGGGGCAAGCGGTGCGATTCTACGATGATCGCCTACACAGCGGCTAAAATCGCGGAGGTGCGCGGCATCACCGCCGCCGAGGTGCTGGAAGCAGGCGTGCGCAACGCGCGCGAGCTGTTTGGCATTTCCGGCTGACGCACAGCATCACCGTTGGAGGGAGAGAACATCAAATGAACGCCATTCGGGAATGGATGGACAAACCGCTGTCCACCACGGAAATTATCATCATTCTGGCGGTTCTGGTACTTCTTTTGTTTTTGATTATTCAGATTGACAAGTGGCGCACCCACCGAAAAAGCAAAAAATTTATCCGCCGGCACCCGGACGCCGCTTTGATCCTTTTAGCCGCCGAAGATAGGCCCGTTTCTCGCGCGGTGCTGAACGTACTGGAGGGAGAGGCTTCCTCCCCCTTCCCGGTTCCGGCCTCCCAGCGGCCGGACGGGAAACGCGGGCTTGCCTTTTACGCCGCGCCCGGCCCGGTTTCCGTCAACCTCATGCTGTCTCACGCCAAGGACAGCGACGGGCGTTCCTCGACAGCCAACCGTCTTTCGCTGACGGCTGAGGCAAACGCTTCCTATCTGGCTCTTCTGGACAACATGGGCCATATTCGCCTTTCTCTGCTCAAAGGGAACAACCCCAATTTCCAGGCCTCACAGGAACCTTCCAAGTCCGAAACGGAACCGAAGCACACCTACCCCAACACACAGCCCCGCTTCACGAATCCGGTCATGAACTATTGCATCCAGGAGGAAAAGCGCATTATCATCTGCTGCTTTCTGCTCTTGTTTCCGCTGGGATATCTGGCCGGCATACGGGCGCTTCCCTGGTTTTCTTTCCTGATCCCCGTGGCGCTGTTCTTTGTGGCCATCCTGCGGGCGTTTTTCATGGGATCCCGTCCGTTCCGGCAAACGCTTGAAAAGCTGCCGGACCAGCGCAAGGAAAAAATCTGGCTTTCCTTTGCCAGGCCGCATCCCATTTACAAGCTGTTTTCGGGCGACGTTCATCTTTTCCCGGACTGCCTGATCTGCCGGTATGGAGGAAAGCTTTTCCTGATCCCGATGGAGAGCATCACGAGCGCCCAGACGATGCGGGGAAAGCAAGCCCTCTATTTTGTCACAACGCTGGTGATCCAAACGGACACGGGCCGCCGCCATTCGCTGGAATTCAGCGGCAGGCATCAGGACGAGCTTTCCCCGGTTCTGTCGTGGATCCGGGAACACAATCCCAACATCGTCGTTTCTGACTGAATCACCCTGCTCAACCGCTTTTCTGCGTTCGCTCTTTCCCTCGCCCGCTTTCCCGCATACCTCCCCCTCTCCCCGCATATACATGGGACAAACGAGACTTGGGGAGGCGTTGCCATTGAAAGGCGTCGTAGTGGAAGAAAGGGCCGTGGAGCTGGGAAATTACATCCTGGAGCACAAGGCCACCGTGCGGGCGGCCGCCAAGCGGTACGGGATCAGCAAAAGCACGGTTCATAAGGACGTGGCGCAGCGGCTCAAAAACATCGATCCGGCTTTATACCGCGGCGTCAAGCAGATTCTCGACGTGAACAAGGCGCAGCGCCACATTCGCGGCGGCATGGCAACCCGGATGAAATATCAGCGCGAGGCGGAGCACAAGGCGTAAGGATTGACCGTCCTTCCGAAGCGGGGTATAATAATACTACTTTCGGGGAAGGACGTGAACACATTGCCGCCGATCAATCTGCTGGTAAAGCCAGCTTCGGGCCAGTGCAACCTGCACTGTGAATACTGCTTTTACTGCGACCTGACACAGAAGCGCGAGCAAGCCTCCTACGGCATGATGACCGAGGAAACGCTGGACAACATGATGCGCCGCGTGTTCTCCTTCGCGGAGCACGATGTGACGATCGCATACCAGGGCGGGGAGCCGACGCTTCGCGGCCTTGATTTTTTCCGCCTTTCGGTGGAGCTTCAAAAAAAATACAATACCCGTCATCTGCCGGTGCACAACGCTTTGCAGACAAACGGCACGCTGCTCACGCGCGAGTGGGCGCAGTTTTTCCGCGAAAACCGTTTTCTTCTGGGCGTTTCGCTCGACGGAACGAAGGAGACGAACGACGCATTCCGCCTGACCAAGGCCGGGAAAAGCTCCTATTCTGCCGTCCAGCACGGGATTGAGCTGCTGGAAAGCGAGGGAGTGGATTTCAATATCCTCACGGTGGTACACGCGCGCACGGCACGGAACATCGGCAAGGTGTACGGCGCGTTCCGGCGGCGCGGACTGCGGTATCTGCAATTCATCCCGTGCCTGGATCCGCTGGGTGAAACGCCCGGCTCGCACCCCTATTCGCTGACGCCGAAGGCATACGGGGATTTTCTCTGCCGCCTGTTCGACTGCTGGTGGCAGGATATCGAAAAGGGCGAGTTTGTGAGCATCCGGCAGTTTGACAATTATGTGCAGATGCTGCTCGGCATCCCACCGGAATCCTGCGGCATGTCCGGCGTATGCAGCCTGCAAAACGTGGTGGAGGCCGACGGCGGCGTATACCCGTGCGATTTCTACGTTACGGACCGCTATTCTCTCGGCAATGTCAACGACAATTCCTTTGAGGAGATCTATCAGAAGCGCGAAGAGCTGCGCTTTATTGAAGAGTCGCTGGTGCCGGACGAGGAGTGCAAATCCTGCGAGTGGCGCGGGCTGTGTGGAAACGGCTGCAAGCGCTACCGGGAACCGCGCCGCGAGGACGGTTCCTTCCAGCGGAATTTCTTCTGCGAATCCTACCGGCAGTTCTTCTCCTACGCTTACCCGCGCCTGCGCGCGGCGGCGATGGAGCTGTCCCGGCGCGCGCCGCGCTGAATCCTTCCCGTCAACCGGCGGAGAAGAACAGTTGCGCGGTGTGTAAAAACAGAGTATAGTAGGAATAGAAAAGTTTAAAAAAGCACAGGCTTTTGAAAGTTGGCGCGGGCGCGCCGGAAGGAGAAATCAAAAATGACAAATATCTGGCATGACATCAACCCCAAACGCATCACACCCGAGGATTACATGTGCGTGATTGAGATCTCCAAGGGCAGCAAGAACAAGTATGAGCTGGACAAGGAGACGGGCCTGCTCAAGCTGGACCGCATCCTCTACACCTCCACGCACTATCCGGCCAACTACGGCTTTATCCCCCGCACCTACGGCGACGATCTTGACCCGCTCGACGTGCTGCTGCTATGCTCCGAGCCGGTGGCCCCGATGACGCTTGTGCATGCGTATCCGATCGGCATGATCTCGATGCTCGACAACGGCCGCCGCGACGAGAAAATTATCTCCATCCCCTTCGACGATCCGACCTACAACATGTATCACGACATCAGCGAGCTGCCGCCCCACATCTTTGAGGAAATGAAGCATTTCTTCAGCGTGTACAAGGCGCTCGAGGGCAAGGAAACCGTCGTCAACGAGGAAAACGGCCGCGAACGCGCCATCGAAGTCATCCAGCAGGCCATCGACAGCTACATCGACCACTTCTGCAAATAAGCAGGCTGAGCCTGCACGCAATTCGCGCAAGCGGCGTACCCGCCGCCCGGCTTATGGAAAGACGCCGGCCCTCCTGCGATCTCACGTCGCAGGAGGGTCTTGCTGTATTGCCCGCGTTTCTGTCACGGAGGGGCTGGGAAGGTTGGCTGCTGTTTTCAGCGGCATGCGGATTTTTTCGCGTATCCCGGCAGCGCGGCGAAAACCTGCGCGTCAATCATCTGAAAGCTGAAAATTACAGCACACCTGCCGTGCTTTTCCGTGGCTGGGCCGCGGGACACAAAACAAGCCCCCTTGGCGGTACAGGCCGTCAAGGGGGCGATGTATTTCTGCGAGCCGGGCAACGGGCATGCCCGTTGCTTGCGCGTCATGCGTGCAGGCTCAGCCTGCGATCTCGAATTCGAGGACGCCGGAGGAGCCGGGGGCGATTTCGTATTTCTGGAACACGACGACGGGGTTTCCTGCTTCGTTGATGTAGAAGCGCCGGCTGTCCGAAACGCCGGTGAAGCCGCCCTGATCCTTGGCGAAATAGAATTCGGGATGCTCATCGATCGCCGCGTTGACCACAGCGTTTACTTTGTCCTTCCAATCCGGGCCGAGCAGATCCTCGAGCGTGATGGATTCGCCCGTGTTCAGGTCGATGTTGTAATACGTCAGCTCTGTGAACGAGCTGGCGCGCACCTCAAAGCGCTGAAGCTCAAAGGACAGGATATCATCCGTGCAGGACTTCACTTCATAGTCAAAGGTAATTGTGACCGGGATAAATTCATCCGGATTTCCGCCCGTGGCAACATATGCGTCATACTCCTGCGCGGCTCGCTCCTGTGCCTGTGCCATCCCCGCGTCGATCTTCTGCTGGATCTCCTCGTTGATGCGCTCCTCGAGATCCGGGAAATCGGTCCCGTCGATCTCCGGCACACGGGCGTTGAGCAGCTGGCTTTCGCTCTCAATGTGATATTCGGTAAAGGTGAGCACGCGCGCCATACTGCCGATCACCGGGACCTGGGCCGCTGCCGCCGCGAAGGCAGGATTCAGATTCAGAGCAGCCACAAACAGAACGCACACGCTTGCCGCCAGGCACAAAAGCTGCTGCGGCAGACGGCTTTTCTTCTTTTTCAGAAAAGGCGCGCGCACGGCAAATTCCAATTCCGGCGGAATCGGGGTTTCCATATATTCCCGTTTGAGCGTTTCCAGCTTCTCTCTGTCTGGTTTCATGACAACGCCTCCTCTTCTGTTAAATGCAGGCGCAGCTGCGCCAGCGCCCTGTAAAGGCGCGTTTTAACGGTGCTCAGCGGCGCATGGGTGATTTGGGCAATCTCCTCCAGCTTTCTGTCCTCAAAAAAGCGCAGAACCACTACGGTGCGCAGCTTCGGATCGAGCGTGTCGAGCGAGCGGCGCAGATCCCACATCTCGTCACGGTCGTGCTCCGGCTCCGCGCCGTCCCATTCCTCAAGCGGAACGCTCGGACGCTTCCGCCGCAGCCGCGAAAGACATTCGTTGACCAGAATCCGTGTCATCCAGACACGCAGACGGCTTTCATCCCGCAGGGAGGGAAGATGATCGATCCCCCGGACGATCGACTCCTGCACCGCGTCAAGCGCGTCCTCCCTGTTTTTGAGGTAACTGTATGCCAGGCGGTACAGCTCCGCCTGGTGTTCCTCCACATACGCCTGAAACCGGGCGAGGGAGTCGTGTGCCATTTCTCCGCGTTACGCCCCCGCGGCCTCGTCGATGATCGCCCGGGCAGCGTCGTTATCGTCGGAAAGGCAGAGAATCACATACTTACCGCGCGTCTCCAGAAGCGGATCGCCCAGCTTCGTCATCTCCTTCGGCTGGTAATTCTCAAACGCGGCCTTCTGATCCTCGATCCGCTTCTCCATGGCGTCCTGCACGGTCTGCACCGCGTCGCCGCCCACCGTCTCGATCACGGCGATCTCCTCCGCCGTCGCGCCGGTGCTGACATATACTTTCAGTTGTGCTACTGTCGTATTATCCAAGCTGTAAATCCCCATGGCCGCATCGCCTTCCAGCGCTGTGAGCTGATCCTGGAAGGTCAGGCCGTCGTGGAGGCTGTCTGCCAGCGCGGCGGGGTCAAGGGTGACATCCGTGTTTCCGCCCGCCGGTTCATTGGACGAGCAGGACGCGAGAGCAAAGACAAGGACACAAGCCGCGGCCGCCGCGGCAATTTTTTTCAGAAAATGAAGCTTCATATTGGTTTCCGCCTTTCTGTCTTTATAATATTGGCAAAATTAAAATTTCAGGAATTTTCATCGAGGTACGCCACCCATTTGCGGCAATAGTCGATATTCGGATGCACGCCGTCCGTGGAAGCGCCCACCGGCAGGCTGCCTGTCTCGTCCATCACGGCGGTGTTCACGGGAAGATAGACAACGCCCTTGTCGGCGGCCATCTGTTCCAGGAGAGTATTGAACTCATTGATGCGGGGATTGTTGTAAATCTTATCCTGCTCCGACTTCTTCTGGGAAACAGGCAGGATCGCCTGCACATAGATCGTCGCGTTCGGCTGTGTCTCCTTGAGCGTGTCGATGATCTTGCCGTAATCCTCGATGAAGATATCGGTGCTGACCCAGCCCAGCTCATTGACGCCAAGGCTGATATACACCCGGTTGTACTGATGCAGCGAGATCGCGTCCATGACGGTCATCTTGGTGCCGCCCTCGTCGATGCACGGCTCGGTAAACACTGTGTCCACCTTGAGTCCCTTATAGGTGTAATACGTTGCGTTTTTCAGCAATCCGTAGGTCTTGAGCGCTTCGGTACGGCTGTCTCCGATAAACGCGGCGTCGCTGTAATCTCCGGGCTCCACGGCCTGCGGCGCAGAGGAATCCGTCCCGGCTTCGGAGACGGGGGCATCGGACACAACCGGCTCGCTCGCGTCCGCCTGTGAAGCGGTATCCCCGGTGGATTCCTGCGCGGCCTGCGACGATTCACCGCCCGACGCGGCAGCTCCCTGGTCCTGCGAGGACGGCGGCGCGGACGCGGCGGACGAAGCATCCGACGCGACAATGCTCTGTGCCAGCGCGCTTCCCGCCAGCACGGCGCCTCCTCCGATTGCGGCAATAATCAGGACAGCGGAACAGACGATCAAAATCCGCCGGCGCAGAAGATTTTTCTTTTTATAATGCTTTTCTCTTTGAACCTTCACTGCTTCACACCTCAAGCTCCGTATTTTTCCGCATGCAGGGATGCGGTGTATTTTTCTTGTGATATTAGGAAAGACGCGGCAAGCGGAGAGAAAGTTTCACGAAAAGATGAAATTTTTCCGCACAGCCTGTTTTCTATCATACAGGAAACGGAGCGCTGCCGCAAGGCGAAAAAGAGGACCAAAGCAAAAAGCGGAAAATACAAAAAGGGGGCGGGACGCGGCAAAGGAACCGCGCCCCGCCCCCGGAGCTTTGAAAGGCTTACTTGCAGGCCTCGTAGACAGCCACGGCGCAAGCGACGGTCGCGCCGACCATCGGGTTGTTGCCCATGCCGATCAGGCCCATCATCTCAACGTGCGCAGGCACGGAGGAAGAGCCGGCAAACTGGGCGTCGCCGTGCATACGGCCCATGGAGTCGGTCAGGCCGTAGGAGGCGGGGCCGGCAGCCATGTTGTCCGGGTGCAGCGTACGGCCGGTGCCGCCGCCGGAAGCCACGGAGAAATACTTCTTGCCGTTCTCCAGCGCCCACTTCTTGTAGGTGCCGGCGACAAGGTGCTGGAAGCGGGTCGGGTTGGTGGAGTTGCCGGTGATGGACACGTCCACGCCCTCCTGCTTCATAATGGCCACGCCCTCGAGCACGTCGTTCGCGCCGTAGCACTTCACGGCGGCACGCTCGCCCTCGGAGAAGGCCTTGGACTCGACGATCTTGAGCTCGTCGGTGTAGAAGTCATAGTCGGTCTTGACATAGGTGAAGCCGTTGATGCGGGAGATGATGTAAGCGGCGTCCTTGCCCAGGCCGTTCAGGATGATGCGCAGGGGCTCCTTGCGGGCGCGGTTCGCCGTGCGGGCGATGCCGATAGCGCCCTCAGCGGCGGCGAAGGACTCGTGGCCCGCCAGGAAAGCGAAGCACTTCGTCTCGTCGCGCAGGAGCATGGCGCCCAGGTTGCCGTGGCCGAGACCGACCTTGCGGTTCTCCGCGACGGAGCCGGGGATGCAGAACGCCTGCAGGCCGATGCCGATCGCCTCGGCGGCCTCAGCGGCGGAGGAAACGCCCTTCTTCAGCGCGACAGCGCTGCCCAGGGTGTAAGCCCAGGAGGCGTTCTCAAAAGCGATGGGCTGCACGCCCTTGACAATCTTATCTACGTCGATACCCTTACTGAGGCAGAGATCACGGGCGTCCTCGAGGCTGGCAAGGCCATACTCGGCAAGACACTTCTCTATTTTGGCCATTCTTCTCTCTTTGCCTTCAAACATCACATCGTTAGCCATTATAGTTTTGTCCTCCTTCTTCTTGCTTTGTCAGCATTATTCCTCGCGGGGGTCAATGTACTTGGCGGCCCCGTCGAAGCGGCCATACTGGCCGACGTTCTTCTCGAAGGCTTCCTTGGGATCCACGCCGTGGCGGATATCCTCAAGCATCTTGCCGAGCTTGACGAACTTATAGCCGATGACCTCGTCGTTCTCGTCGAGAGCCATCTTCAGGACATAGCCCTCAGCCATTTCCATGTAGCGGACGCCCTTCGCGCCGGTGCTGAACATCGTGCCGACCTGGGAACGCAGGCCCTTGCCGAGATCCTCGAGGGAAGCGCCGATCGGCAGGCCGCCCTCGGAGAAAGCCGTCTGGCTGCGGCCGTAAGCGAGCTGCTTGAAGATCTCGCGCATGGCAACGTTGATGGCGTCGCACACGAGGTCGGTGTTCAGGCACTCAAGCAGAGTCTTGCCGGGCAGGATCTCCGCGGCCATGGCGGCGGAGTGGGTCATGCCGGAGCAGCCCAGCGTCTCCACGAGGGCTTCCTGCACGATGCCATCCTTCACGTTCAGCGTCAGCTTGCACGCGCCCTGCTGGGGAGCGCACCAGCCCACACCGTGGGACAGGCCGGAGATATCCTTGATGTCATACGATTTGACCCATTTTCCCTCTTCCGGGATCGGGGCGGGACCGTGGTGGGGACCCTTGGTCACAGTACACATTCTTTCCACTTCATGGGAATAATTCATACTTGGTACTCCTTTCGGTTTTAACTTCCCGGCCGGGCGGAGCCAGCCGCTTGAAAGCCGCCCGCGCGGGCCATTTCTCAGCGCGGGCCGTGCCGGTTGCCGGTTTGCATCATTCATTATAGGATATTTTCCGCTTTTAATCAATAGAATAAGAGGGAGCTGCCGCAAATTTCTTGCCGAAACAAGGCGCACCCCTTTTCACGCGGCGAAAATTCTGCTATGATAAATCCAAACACCGGGGCGGCGCCCCGCACTTTTCCCTTTACGGGACTCAGGGAGGCAGATTGTATGGAAACCATCAAACCGGCCGCGGCTCCCGGCAGCGGCCTTATCAAAGCAGGCGGGATCCTGCTCATCATTTTTTCCGCCCTTGGCGTCCTGGCAGGGCCGCTGAGCATTGTAGGCGGCTCGGCGCTCTCCTCACCGGAGATGGCGGCCTTCCTGCCCGCCGGACAGACCAGCGCCATGGCCGAGTCCGCGATCCGCGCCGGGGCCATCATGACGGCCACCTCCGTTGTCTCGCTGATCGGCGGCATTTTGGCGGTGCGCTTCTGCTCCAAGGTGCAGCGGCGCAGGCTCTGCATGATTGTGGCGATCGTCCTGATGGTCTGCCAGCTTGCAAGCGAGGCCGTGCTGGCGTTTTATGGGGAATTTGATCTGCTCTCCGCCGCGTTCCGGCTGGTGTTCCCTCTGCTGGTCTTTGCGGGCTCGGTGCGCGGTGTGCCCGCCGTCTCCATCGGCTCCACAAGCCGCACTCCGGCTGCCGCCCCCGCCCTTGCCGTGAGCGGGGCCCCGTCCGCTGCTTTGACCGGCTCCGCTTCCTCCGGTGAGTCCGGCGCTTCTGCGGAATCCGCTTCCCCGGCTCTGCCGGACGCTTCCGGCACCGCCAGCGCGGACCAGCCGGCGGAAAATTGAGCGTCAGCCCCGGCGGCTCTCGGCCAGCGCGGCCTCAAAGCTCTCCACGGTGCGGTTCGCGATCAGGCTCTGCGGAAAACCGATGCTTTCCAGCATCGCGATAGCCGCGCTGAACTCGCCCACCTGGAACGCGGAATGTGCGTCGCTGCTCACCGTGATTTTCACGCCCAGATCCCGACACGCTTCCGCAATAGAGCGGCACGCCTTGCCCGCGCGCTCCGCATAGGTGCCAAGGCTCGCGCTGTTGATCTCGATCATCTTATGCAGCCTCTTTGCCGTTTCCAGCACGGGGCGCAGCTCATACGGATGATTGGAGCGGCCTGAGTGGCCGAGAATATTCACATACGGATTTTCGAGCGCGGCGCAGTACATGCGCGTGTTTTTCTCCACATCCCCGCGGTTTTCGTCGCGGTCGAAGGGCGTGTGCACGCTGGCAATCACCACGTCCCGCGTGGGCAGAAGCACCTGCGCCCCCGTCATGCCGGGCCGGAACTGATCCGGCACATCCTCAAACGCAAGATGTCCCTCGTAATCCACAATATCGATTTCCACACCCTTCCACACGCGCACGCCGCCGATGCGATCCGGCAGCACCTGCTGGTTCAGGATGGCTTCCACGCTGTTTTCCCGCTGCGCCATAATGAGCGAGCAGTGATCCGTGACAGCAATGCCGCGCAGTCCGCGCTCCGCCGCATGGCGCGCGCACTCCTCCACGGTGCTGTAGGCGTGCAGGCTGACGAGCGAGTGGGTGTGCGGATCCACCTCAATTTGATACATCTGAAAAAACCTTCTCTCCGGAAGAATTTGGGAAAACGGTGCGGTTCTGTGCCCCGCTGTTTTCCCTTTTTACTATACCAGCCGTTTCGGCGTTTTGCAAGAAAGCCCCTCCGAGCTGTCCCGCCGTGAAAAAATTCTTCCGTCCGGAGCAAAATTTTGCGCTTTCTTCCATTGACGCGGACAAAAAGCTCCTCTATAATGAGAAAAAACAAACGAGTAACCGCGCAAAGTTCCGAAAACGTTTTTGGAGCCATCACCAAAAACGTTTTCGGTTTCGCGGGGGAAGGGGATCCGTATGGACACAAAGCTTCTGCGAAAGACCGGTCTGAGCCTGGATCGGGAAGAGCTCATGGTGAACGAAACACTGTTCCACAACGCCAACGGCTACCTGGGCGTGCGCTCCAACTTTGAGGAGGGCGTGCCGGAGGGTGTGGGCAGCATCCGCGGCGAATATCTCAACGGATTTTACGATTTTGCGGATATGCCGCAAGCGGAAAAGCTGTGCGGCCTGTGCGAGGAAAAGCAGACAATGCTCAACATCGCTGACACACAGACGATCTTCCTCTCCGTGGACGGGGAAACCTTCTCCCTTTTCGGCGGGGAAGTGCTCGAATCTGCCCGCGAACTGGACATGGCGCGCGGTGTGACGCGCCGCACCGTTTCCTGGAAGAGCACGCAGGGCGCGGCCGTCACCGTGGACGTGACGCGCATGGCCTCCTTCGCGATGCTTCCCCTGTTCACGATCGAATACCGCGTCACCGCACAGAGCGACTGCACGCTGCGTTTCTCGTCCCTGCACATTGGCAGCGTGAAAAACTACTGCGATCCAACCGACCCGCGCCTGGCCGCTGAAGCCCCGCAGTATCTGCACGCCGCCCCCGCCGCAATCTCCGGCGGCGCAAGCTTTGTGACGGCGAAAACAACGAAATCCGGCCTATCTGTGACCTCCGCCGTGAAAAACGTGCTCTCCGTCCCCGCGGAGGAATCGCTGCATGCGGAAGGCAGCTCCGCCGAGTACACCGCCGCCGTTTCCGTGAAGGCGGGCGAGAGCGTTACCCTGACGAAATACACCGTCCTGTGCGATTCCGTGCGCTATGACGACTGCCGCGCCGAGGCCGAGCACCTGCTGGCGCAGGCCGTGTCCGTCCCGCTCTCCGACTGGTACGGGAAGCAAAAGGCATATCTGGACCAATACTGGGAAACCTGTGCCGTGCAGGTGGAGGGCGACGACGATCTCAGCCGCGCCGTGACGTACAACCTCTATCAGCTGATCCAGTCCGTCGGCAAGGACCCGCACAGCAACATTGCCGCGAAGGGCCTCTCCGGCGAGGGCTACGAGGGCCACTATTTCTGGGACACGGAAATGTATATGCTTCCGTTCTTCTCCCTCACGCGCCCGGATATCGCCCGCAACCTGATTGAATACCGCCACACCATCCTGCCCTACGCCCGCGAGAACGCCCGCATCCTCGGTCACAAAAAGGGCGCGCTCTACGCGTGGCGCACCATCATGGGCAAGGAGTGTTCCGGCTATTTCCCGTCCGGCTCGGCGCAGTACCACATTGACGGCGATATCGCTTACTCCGTCATCAGCTACTATCTGCTGACAAAGGACGTGGATTTCCTCGCCAAAACGGGCGCGGAGATCGTCTGCGAGACGGCGCGGCTGTGGATCGACGCGGGCTCCTGGTACAAGGGGACGTTCCGCATCAACGATGTGACCGGCCCGGATGAATACACCTGCATCGTCAATAATAACTACTACACGAACTGCCTCGCGAAATACAACCTCGACTGGGCGTGCAAGTTCTGCGCCATTCTGGAAAAGGCCGGAAAGCTCGCCCCGCTGGCGGAAAAAATCGGCCTGACCCAGGAGGAGCTTGACGAATTCCGCCGCGCCAGCGACGCGATGTACCTCCCCTACGACGAGGAGCTGGATCTGAACCCGCAGGACGATTCCTTCCTCACCAAGAAGGTCTGGGATCTCGCCGCCACCCCCAAGGAGGACTTCCCGCTCCTGCTGCACTACCACCCGCTGTACCTGTACCGCTTCCAGGTGTGTAAGCAGGCCGACACCGTGCTTTCGCACTTTGTCATGGAGGACTACCAGAAGCTTTCCACGATGCGCCATTCCTTCGCCTACTACGAGAAGGTCACGACGCACGACTCCTCCCTGTCGACCTGCATTTTCAGCATCATGGCCTCGCGCCTCGGCATGCCGGAAAAGGCGTATGACTACTTCGGGGAATCCTCGAAGCTTGACCTGTTCAACACGCACCACAACACAAAGGACGGCATCCACACCGCGAACATGGGCGGCACCTACATGGCGATCGTCTACGGCTTCGGCGGCCTGCGCGTGAAGGAAAGCGGCCTGTGCCTGGCCCCCGCCCTGCCCGCCGGATGGACGTCGTACCGCTTCCGTGTGCGCTATGAGGACGCGCTGATCGGCGTGCGCGTGACAAAGGATGGCGGTGAACTGACGCTCTGCGAAGGCAGCCCGAAGGAGCTCTTCCTCTACGGCAAGCCCGTCACACTCGACAAAACACTGCCCTTTGCCCTCAACCCGGACTGGGGAAAGGAATAAACCAACTGGAATAAATTTGATAAAAATAACAGAAAGGACTGTTTTCACATGAAAAAGTACAAGGCAGCTCTCTTTGATCTCGACGGCGTTCTGGTGGACACGGCAAAATACCACTATCTGGCATGGAAAGAACTCGCCCAGCGTCTGGGCTTTGAATTCACCGAGCAGGACAACGAACGCCTGAAGGGCGTGTCCCGCATGGCGTCTCTGGAGATCCTGCTGGAAGTTGGCGGGATGCAGAACCATTTCTCCGCCGAGGAGAAGGAGCAGATGGCGGCGGAGAAAAACGCCCGCTATGTGGAGTACATCTCGAAGATGGACGCCTCCGAGATCCTGGACGGCGCTCTCGACACGCTCAAGAAGCTGCGTGAGCGCGGCGTGAAGATCGCCCTCGGCTCCGCGAGCAAGAATTCCCCCATCATCCTCAAGAACGTCGGCCTGACGGAATACTTTGACGAGATTGTGGACGGCAACAGCGTCAGCAAGGCAAAGCCCGATCCCGAGGTGTTCACCCAGGGCGCGGAGCGTCTCGGCGTCGCGTATGAGGACTGCGCCGTGTTCGAGGATTCCCTCGCGGGCCTGCAGGCCGCGAAGTCCGTGAACATGCTGGCTGTCGGCATCGGCACGCGCGAGAACCTGCCTGTGGCGGACGTCCTCTATCCCAGCCTCAAGGAGTTTGAGGTGGAGAAGTTCTTCTGACTTGATCTCCCCCGTCGAATCCTGTAGAATGAAAGTACAAACCGGAAGGGGGAGTTGTGATGTTCTGCAAGCTGATTGTCTGCGCCAACCACTGGGTCAAGGAAAGCGACTGGAAGGATCTCGCACTGGTCAAGCTGTGTGTGGGCGCGCTCGGCGCCATCCTCGGCCTGACGGCCCTGCGCAAAAACCGCCGGGTCTCGCTCGCCGTCTCGGCCGCTGTCTTTGTGCTCACCTGGCTGCCGCTGATGAAAAAATTCGCCCGCGTCATGCTGCGCACGCTGCGCGGCGAAGAGCGGGAAATCGCACAGCCGTCCTGCGCGTGCGGCTGCGCGCAGGAGGACCCCACCTCCTTCCCCGAGGAGGAGGACTGGGGCTGCGACGTGGATCGCGCGTGACAGCTGCAAAAACCGCCGCCGGGAGGACAAACGCTCCGGGCGGCGGTTTTTTATGCGGCAAGCCGGCTTTTATTCCGAAAGGCTGCGCTTATAGCGCGCGGGCGACATGCCCAGCTCCTCCTTGAACACACGGTAAAAGGAGGCGGTGTCGCTGTATCCGACACGCTCCGCGATCTCATACACCTTGAGATTGGTGGTGCGCATCATTTCCGACGCCTTTTTCACGCGCAGGGAACGCAGATACTGCGAATAGGTGATCCCCGTCTCCGTTTTAAAGAGCGTGCTCAGATAATTGGGATGGATCCCCAGCCGCTCGGAAATCTCCGTCAGGGAGATTTCTTTCATATATTCCTGCTCGAGAAGCTGCTTGACCTTGGAGACGTTGTAGCTGTCCCGGCTGACCGCCCGCTCCTGCATTGTTTCCATATACAGGTGCAGGATCTCCATCATGCGGCGGCGCAGCTCCATGGCGGAGGTGGCCTCCTCAATGCAGGGGAGCAGATCATGCTCGGTAAACTTATACTGTCCCGCCACGGCAATCAGCGCATTGTTCTGCGTCATGGCGCGGTAGAGGATCGACGAGAGCAGGCGGCGCGTCTCCTCCAGATCCGGCTTATCCCGGCACAGGCAGGCGAACAGCTGCGAGAGGAAACCGGAAAAGCCGATGAAATCGCAGGCGCACACCGCGGAAACCAGCTGCTTCATCAAACTCTCGTAAGGGAACGGCTCCTGCACGGCGGTAAACAGATCGGGGATATCGTAAAAAAACAGGCTCAGACGCTCCATGCAGAGCGAGAAGGCGGCGGGCAGATCGGCGCGGGCATACGGCCGATCGCAGCAGCCGAAACGGATCCGCTGCCCGCGCAGCGCTCGCCTGAGCTCACGCGCCGCGTCCGCCGTGCAGGGAGAAGCCAGCACAAGCGCCCAGCTGCCGCGATAGGTCCCCTGCAAAAGCTCCGCACCCTCAAGCGCTTCCTGCACGACAGCCTGCATCTGCACAAAGGCGGAACGCCGCCGCGCTTCATCCGGAACGCGCTCATGAAACAGATCCGCCACACACACGATCGCGGAGCCCCCGGGCAGGGAACCTTCCCCCTCGGGGGAGCCGGCCGCGAGCAAATCCACCGCGTGCTGTTCCCGGTACAGCTGCTCCGGAGTGCCGGCGGAAACCGCATGCCGCGACGCGCGCTCTCCCACACGGCGAAGACAGTCCCCCAGGATGGAACCAAACTCCTCCTGTGCGATGGGCTTGAGAAGATAATCCACCGCCCCCAGCTTCATCGAACTGCGGATCAAATGATAGTCCTCAAACCCGCTGATGATCACAATCTGCCCCGTATAGCCCAGCGCGCGCAGCTTTTCCATCATCTGCGTGCCGGTGCACAGCGGCATTTTGATATCGGAAAAAATCAGATCAATCGGACGCGCACAGACGGTCTCCACCGCCTTCTGGCCGTTTTCCGCCTCATACGCCAAAAGGGAAACACCCGTTTCCCGGCAGTATTCTTCCAGAAAACCGCAGATCTCCCTGCGGATTGCGCTGTCATCATCCACCACAAGGATGTGTCGTGTCGGTGTGTCCATCGGAGGCGTCTCCTTCCTGTTCAGGCTCTCTTGCGGGCAGGGTAACGGTGATCATGGTCCCCCGTCCCGGCACGGACTGGATCTGGACGCCGAACTCGTCCCCGTAGCTCAGGCGGATCCGGCGGTTGACATTTTTCAGGCCAATGCTCTGAAACGCTTTGTTTCTTCCGTTGATATAATCGTTTAAAAGCGCAGCGCGCTCCGGCTCCATGCCCTGCCCGTTGTCGGAAACGCGCAGCACCAGCCGATCCTCCTCCCGATAACCGAGCACCTGCACCATGCCGCCGCGCTCCAGGGAGGATACGCCGTGATACAGCGCGTTTTCCACGACAGGCTGCAAAATCATCCGCGGGCAGGCGCAGGTGAGCACGCCCGGATCGATGGAAACCAGAAAGCTGACCGTCCCCCGGTAGCGAAGCTCCTGCAAGCGGATATAGTCGGCCAGGTTGTTCGCCTCGTCCCGGAGTGTGACGGGCCCTCCCGGCGCGGAAACACCGTAGCGCAGAATCCGGGCCAGCAGCACCGCCATCTCTCCCACCTCACGATTTCCCTCGAGATAGGCCACGGAATGGATGCTTTCCAGCGTATTGTAAAGGAAATGAGGATTGATCTGAAGGCGCAGCATCTGAAGCTCCAGGCGCGTGGCGGCCAGATCCTTCTCATAGCCCTCATGGATCAGATCGTCAATCTCGCGCGCCATGGTGTTGAACGTTTCGGTAAAGGTGGCCAGCTCATCCCGTCCGGGCGTATCCGTCACCGGGCTGTAATCCCCGCGCCGGATCCCCTCACAGGCTGCCTGCAATCGCGCAAGCGGCTGTGTGACGCTGCGTGCCAGGCGGCGCATAAACACCGTGAGCAGCACCAAAAGCGCACCCACCAGAAGGAAAAGCGGCAGATGCCGCACAACCGTGCCCACAGTCAGGGGAAGCAGAGGCGTTTCCAGGATAAAGATTCCCTCCCCGCCCACTGTGGTATAGTGGTACTGCGCGGCGGAGCCGTCCTCCAGCGTCAGCGTCAGATCGGACGACTGGGCCAGCTCATTGGCCGAATCAAACGCGGCATTCTCCAGAAGCGCCGCGGCCTGTTCTTCCGGAAGGCTGCCGAACAGCAGCTCTCCTTCCATCGTGAAAAAGCCGTACCGCTGGAAAGGAAAACTCAAACTTTTTTCCAGAAACGACTGAAGCTCCGAAATGTCGCTGCGCACGACAATATACCCTATGATATGGGAATTGCTCGAATCGACGATCGCCCGGCCCGCATAAAGCGAAACATCCCGCAGCGGAAAATCGGACTCATTTTCCAAAAGGCTGTAGGGAAACAGTTCCATCCGTCCAAGGCCTTCGTTCAACAGAGAAAACCACTCCTCCTGCGGATCCGCAAAAACGCGGAGTGTGGTGGAGTTGCCATGGATCTCCGGCGGGCGGTCCTGTCCGGAAAAGAACTGATAGCCGAAACCGTCCGGCTTGTAGATGGAAATGCGTCGCGCTTCAGGCGAATACAGGCCGAACATTTCCTGCGCAAAGATCAGGCAGGCGTTTTGATAGGAAAAATCCGTCACCTCCGGATGCCGGTCCAGCGTCCCCTGATCGTAAACACTCAGATATTCATAAACCAGACTGCGATCCGGCGTAAAAATGACCGGAGCCTTGGTGACGGTGTAGAGCGTCTGAATCTTGTTGTTCAGCAGATTCGACATGGTTTCGAGCGTGTGGGTATTGTGATTGCTCATCTCGGCCCGGTCCCGATCGATGGAAACCGCCACCAGATAAAACAGAAAACAGACGGAAAGGATCAGGAAGGCGATGGTCAGAAAGGTAAGGCGCTTGCGGATCGAAACACGGCGCAGCAGCCGCACGCCCCGACGCTGCAAAAACAGCGGAGAATCCATCGAATCAGCTCCTTCCCATAAAAATTTCAGTTCAGTCTGCACATGCGGCGGGCATTTCACGCAAGACGGCGCCACCGCGCCGGCCATTGCGTGCAGGCTCAGCCTGCCTGCGGACATTATACCACACACTCCGAAAACGAACAAGGAGACACCGGTTTGGGGTTGTGAAAAAGAATAAAAAGAGTCGTATCCTTTCCTTCGACTTGTGCAAACGCATGAGAAACTACAAAAAAATATGAAATTCGGCAATGTTGTTTTGTCCTTCTTCACGATACAATAAAGATACTTCAAACATGAGGACCGCCCCGGCGGAAATTCCCGGAAGCGAAGCCGGGAGGGGGCTGGTCAATGCAAGGGGGTTTTTTCTTATGAAACTGAGAAGATTTGCTGCTGTTTTGATGGCTTTGGCCATGCTGGGCGCCGCCGGATGCTCGCAGTCGGAAACCGGCTCCCAGGCAGGAGGAGACGCCTCCGCCGCCTCCACGGACAACGGAGGAACCGGCAACACCGGTACGTCCGTCGAGCTTGAGCTTTTGATGACCAAGCCGGAAACCGCCGGCGTGATGGAGGAGATCGCCGCGAAATTCTGTGAGGAAAACGAGGGCGTCACCATTAACGTTACCTCCACCTCCGACGGCCGCACCGTCATCCAGACCCGTCTGTCTGCCAACGAGATGCCCGACCTGATGAACACCTTCCCGCTGGAGGAATTCTACAAGTCTATGTTTGCGGACGGCCGCTTTGTCGACATCACCGATCAGGAATTCCTGAACAACGTCAAGCAGGACACGCTTGAGCTGAGCGACTATGAGGGCTCCTACTACGCGGTACCGATGTCCGTTTCCACTTACGGCATCTATGTCAACAACACCGTCCTGAAGGAGAACGGCATCGAAACAACGCCCACCACCTGGGACGAAATCATCGCGGCATGCGAAACGCTCAAGGCCAACGGTGTGACCGGCTTCATCCTGCCGAACCAGGACGTGGGCAACGTGGCACAGCGCTTCGAACGCACCGTGGGCATCATCAACAACGACTCCAACAGTGAGTTCCAGAAGATCGCCTCCGGTGAAATGACCGCCGCCGACTCCCCCACCCTCAACGCCTGGTGCGATTACAACGACCAGCTGCTCCAGTACGCGAACAGCGACCACATGGGCATGGACTATGACGTGGCCTGCGCCGATTTCAGCAACGGCAAGGGAGCCTTCATGCTCAGCGGAACCTGGATGCTCTCCACAATCCAGCAGAACAATCCGGACGCGGACGTTTCCCTCATTGCCTTCCCGAACCCGACCGGCGGCGAAACAAAGGTGCCGATCAATGTGGACACCGCCTTCTCCGTGGGTGAGACCTGCAAGGATATGGATGTGGGTATCCAGTTCCTCTCCTACATAACCCAGCCTGAGATCGCTCAGATGTACTGCGATGTGGACGGTAACGTCAGCCTGATCGAGGGCGTTACCTACGACATTCCCCAGCATCAGGGCATGCTGGAGGCTGTGGACAGCGGCAATGTGTTCGTCACCGCCGTCAACTTCTGGCCGGACGGCCTGCGCGAGGAGATCCGCCCCTATTGCCAGGTCTATCTCCAGGATCAGAACCGCGACGCCTTCTTTGCCGACGCCCAGACTGCCATCGAAACCATTTATAACGGCTGATGCCGCACGGACTGCATCCGACGGTATAGGAGAAACAGGGGGAGGAGAGCGATACGCTTCTCCCCCTGTTTTAATGAAAGGAGAGAAATCCGCTGTGAAAAAGGCCTCCCACATCGGCGCGGCCAACCGCCAGCAGAACCGGGTGTTCGCCCTGTTCACGGTGCCGGGCTTTCTGCTCTACTGCGCTTTCTTCATCACCCCCGTCATCATGGGAATTTACTACAGCCTGACAGACTGGGACGGCGTAACCCGAAAATTCAACTTCATCGGGCTGGAAAACTATGGCAAACTTTTACAGAACAAGCAGTTTTACAATTCGCTTCTGTTTACCTTCCAGTACACCATCCTTCTGATTTCCTTCACCGTTGTGCTGGCCGTCATGCTGGCCCTTCTGCTCAACCGCAAAATCAAAGGGCTGGCCTTCTTCCGTGCCATGTATTTCATCCCGGCTGTCCTGAGCATGCTCACGGTCGGCCTGATCTTCAAGCAGCTGTATTATCACGTTGTCCCGGCCATCGGGCAGACGCTTGGGATTGAGGCTCTCAGCCAGAATCCCCTTTCGGATTCCGCCCTGGCCATCTGGGCCATCCTTTTCGTAAATCTCTGGCAGGGCCTTCCGATCCCCACGCTGCTGTTCCTTGCCGGATTGCAGGGGATCCCCACCGATCTTTATGAGGCGGCCGCTCTGGACGGCGCCAGCGCCTGGCAGCGCTTTCGCACCATCACCATCCCCTTCCTGATGCCTGTTCTCAGCGTTGTGCTTGTGCTCACGCTCAAGAGCGGCCTGATGGTGTTTGATTACATCATGTCGATGACCGAGGGCGGCCCCGGCACGGCAACGCAGAGCGTGGCATACATGATTTACCTGCATGGCTTTACCCAGAACAAATACGCATACAGCATCGCGGAGGCGATTGTGATCGGTATCATCATCGCCCTGATCTCGGCGGTGCAGATCTACTTTACCAATAAGAAAAAGGCGGTGTAACGATGGTCGGAGCAAAAAAGCAGAGCAACATCATTACCTATGTGATCCTCATCGCCGGCCTTCTGCTGATCGTTCTTCCGCTCTATATCACGCTGGTCACGGCCTTCAAATCCAATGAACAAAGCTCTGTGAGCTACTTTACCCTTCCGGATCCTGTCTACCTCGACAGCTTCAAGGAAATCCTTTCCTCGGAACGCTACTACATGGCGCTCGGCAATACCGTGTATGTGACAGCCTTCGTGCTGATCGGCAATCTGATCATCATGCCGCCCATGAGCTACGCGCTCGCCCGCCGCATGCCGCACAGCCGCATCTACCGGTATATGTATTTCTTCCTTCTGCTCGGCATTTTCATCCCCTTCCAGGTGAAGATGATGCCTCTGGTCAAGCTGCTCAGCGCTTTGAACATGATGAACCCCACCGGCATGAGCGTGCTGTGCATTTCCAGCTCAACCTGTGAGAGCGTGTTCCTCCTTGTCGGCTATATGAGCGCGATTCCCCGGGACATGGAGGAAGCCGCCTACATCGATGGGGCCGGCACCTTCCTGACCTACCGCACCATCGTGTTCCCCCTGCTCAAACCCATGCTGGCCACGGTGCTGATCCGTCAGGGGCTCTGGATGTGGAACGACTTCATGCTTCCCCTCATTACCCTCAACCGCTCCTGGAAATACTGGACGCTCACCCTGTTCCAGTATAATTTCCAGACCGATTACGCGGTCGATTACAGCCTGACCTTTGCCACCTTCGTCATGTCCATGCTGCCGATCCTTGTTTTTTACTGCTTCATGCAGAAAGCGATCATCGGCGGCCTGACAAGCGGCGCGGTAAAGAGCTGACACAAAAGGAGGAATTTCTCATGAAAATCCAATATCTGGGAACCGCCGCCGCCGAGGGCTGGCCGGGGCTTTTCTGCCGCTGTGAGGTGTGCAGGCGCGCCCGCGAAGCCGGAGGAAAAAACATCCGCACCCGCTCGCAGGCTTTGATCGACGATGCCATCCTCATGGATTTCCCGCCGGACACCTACCTGCATATGCTGCGCGACGGCCTTCCCCTTCCGGAAATCCGCACGCTTCTGCTGACGCACTCCCACCAGGATCACTGGTACCCGGAGGACCTCGCCTTCCGGGGAGAGGGCTTCTCCCACGACATAGACGGCATTCTCGAAATTTACGGAAACGACGCCTGCGCAAAGCGGCTCGAGGCCATTCTGCCCATTGTGGGACAGGGCATGATGGACGCCATGCGGGCGCATTACAATGAGGTCACCGCCTTCTCCCCGTTTGAAACGCAGGGATACCGCGTCACACCGCTCAAGGCTCTGCACAACCGTGCCGAAAACTGCCTGATTTATCTCATCGAGAAGGACGGCAAAAGCCTTCTGTATGCCAACGACACCGGCCTTTTCCCCCAGGAAACATGGGAGTATCTGCGCGGCAGAAAGCTGGATCTGGTCAGCATGGACTGCACCATGCAGCAGATTCCGGAGGGCACGAACCACATGGGCCTTGCCGATAACGCGGAGCTGTGCCGCCGTCTCGGCGAAGCGGGCTGCACCCACGAGGGCACAAAGTATGTGATCACCCACTTTTCCCACAACGGCGGCCTGCTCCATGAGGAGCTGGAGGAGCGGGCGCGTCCGCTCGGCTTCCTGACCGCCTATGACGGCATGACGCTCTCCTTCTGAGCGCGTCCGATTTCTCTCCTTTTTCGTCCGAAGAATCCCGTTGACAAACAGGGCCGGGGATCGGTATAATGAATAAGATACCCGGGCGGGACGTTCCACCGCCGGGAGAAATTTGAATTTAAACGGTAAGGTGGCGTTTCGATATGGCGGAAAAACAGATCATTCTGACCCAAGCCGGTCTGGAAAAGCTGGAGAAGGAGCTCGAGGAGCTCAAGAGCGTCAAGCGTAAGGAGATCGCGGAAAAGATCAAGGTCGCTCTCTCCTTCGGCGATCTCTCGGAAAACAGCGAGTATGACGAAGCGAAAAACGAGCAGGCCATGATGGAAGCCCGCATCGCGGATATCGAAGTGATGCTCAAACGCGTGAAGGTCATCGACGAGACGGAGCTGAGCAACGAGCATATCCACATCGGCTCGAAGGTGGAAATCCGTGTGACCAACAAAAAGACCGGCAGCAGCGACGTTATGATGTACCAGATCGTCGGCTCGAACGAGGCGGATCCGCTCGAGGGCCTCATTTCCGACGAATCCGTCGTGGGCCGCGCCCTGCTTGACCATGCCATCGGAGACCGCTTTGAAGTGGAGGTTCCGGCCGGCGTGATGGAGTATGAGGTGCTGGCTATCTCCAAATAAACAAGGATGCAGTTTCGGGCGGAGCACGGGGAAGCCAGGCTTTTCCGGCCCCGCCCTCCGCGATCCCGGCCCCCGGGACAGGAAAACCGGACGATTGAGAAAAGAGAGGATGCAGAACAATGAGCGAGAACCGAACTGAGAACCAGCAGGCTCCCGAGCAGGAGCTGGGCGAGCTGCTGCAAATCCGCCGCGACAAGCTGGCTCGCCTGCGCGAGGCCGGCAAGGATCCCTTCCAGCTGACCACCTGCCCGCGCGACGCCTTCGCGGAGGAAATCCGCGAGAACTTTGACGAAAACACCGAGCGTCACGTCTGCATCGCGGGCCGTGTCATGAGCCGCCGCGACATGGGCAAGGCCAGCTTCCTCGACGTGCACGACAAAACGGGCCGCATGCAGGTCTATGTGAAGATCGACGACGTGGGCGAGGACAGCTACCGCGAGATGAAGGAGTGCTGGGACGTCGGCGACATCATTTCGGTGGAGGGCTTTGTGTTCCGCACGCGCCGCGGGGAGATCTCCGTGCACGCGCAGAAGATGACGCTCCTGAGCAAGTCGCTGCTTCCCCTTCCGGAGAAGTTCCACGGCCTCAAGGACACCGAGCTGCGCTACCGCCAGCGGTATGTCGACCTGATTATGAACCCGGAGGTCAAGCGCAATTTTGTGCTGCGCTCCCAGTTTATCAAGCATGTGCGCGACTTCCTTGACAACCGCGGCTACATGGAGGTGGAGACGCCTGTGCTCAACACCATCTCCGGCGGCGCGACGGCAAGACCGTTCATCACGCACCACAACACGCTGGACATTGACATGTACATGCGCATTGCGACGGAGCTGCCGCTCAAGCGTCTGATCGTCGGCGGACTCGACCGCGTGTATGAACTGGGCCGTATCTTCCGCAACGAGGGCATGGACCCGAAGCACAACCCGGAATTCACCACGGTGGAGCTGTATCAGGCATACGCCGATTTCAACGATATGATGGATCTCTTTGAGGAGCTGCTGTCCTCCGCCGCGCAGAAGCTGCTGGGCACCTACCAGCTCGAGTGGCAGGGCCAGCAGATCGACCTCACTCCCGGCTGGCCGCGCCTGCCGATGCACGAGGCCGTCAAGCAGTACACCGGCCTGGACTTCATGGCAATCACAAGCGATGAGGAAGCCGTGGCGGCCGCGAAGTCCATCGGCGTCGAGCTGCCGGAGACGGCGGACAAGACCTGGGGCAACGCGCTTTATGAGGTCTTTGACCAGCGCGTGGAGGAGAAGCTGATCCAGCCGACCTTCATCACGATGCATCCCGTGGATGTCAGCCCGCTGGCCAAGCGTTCCCCGCAGGATCCGCGCCTGACGGAGCGCTTCGAGCTCTTTATCTGCCACAGCGAGATGGGCAACGCCTTCTCTGAGCTCAACGACCCCATCGACCAGCGCGCCCGCTTCCAGAAGCAGGTGGAGCTGCGCGACAAGGGCGACGACGAGGCGGGCATGATGGACGAGGACTTCCTCACCGCTCTCGAGTACGGCATGCCGCCCACCGGCGGCCTGGGCATCGGCATTGACCGCTGCGTGATGCTGCTCACGAACTCCGACTCGATTCGCGAAGTGATCCTTTTTCCGACTATGAAGCCGCTGGACAAGAAGGAGAGCGCTGAGAGAACGGCAGCTCCCGCAGCCGCTGTCAGCGAAGCCCCCGCATGGGAGCAGACGATGGAGCCGATTGACTTCTCCAAGGTGGAGATCGAGCCGCTGTTCCAGGATTTTGTCGACTTTGAGACCTTTGCGAAGTCCGACTTCCGCGCGGTGAAGGTCAAGGAGTGCACGGCGGTGCCCAAGTCGAAGAAGCTTTTAAAGTTCGTTCTCGACGACGGCACGGGAACCGATCGCGTGATTCTCAGCGGCATCCACGACACCTACGAGCCGGAGGAGCTGGTGGGCAAGACGCTGATCGCCATCACGAACCTGCCGCCCCGCAAGATGATGGGCATTGACTCCTGCGGCATGATCATCAGCGCCGTCCATCACGAGGAGGGCGTGGAAAAGCTGCATTGCCTGATGGTCGATCCGCACATCCCGGCGGGCGCCAAGCTGTATTGATTCCTCTTTACAAACAAAAAGGAGATTTCCGCAAGGCTTCGGCCTGTGCGAAAATCTCCTTTTTTATTTTATGTTTTGTTGTTTTATACGCGGGTGCAGAGCGTTTGCAGCGTGCCGGAGACGGTGAAATCGCCGCTGTTGGCCGGGATGAAAATGCTGTCGCCCTTTTTCACCGGCAGCGTCTCCCCGGCGCAGGACACCTCGCCCGCGCCGTCCACGACGAGCAGCGAGACAAAGCTGTCCGCTCCCGCCGTGCCGGAAAAGCCGTTTTCATGCACGTCGACGGTGAAGTACTCGCACTGGGCCAGATGGCCGCCGAAGTCATACGCTTTGGCTGGCTTGCACTCCGTCACCGCCAGCGCCTGGGGGATGTGCAGGGCGCGCGGCTTTCCGTCCGCGCCCACGCGGCCATAATCATACACGCGGTACGTCACGTTGGAATTCTGCTGGATCTCCGCGATGACGATCCCTTCGCAGATCGCATGCAGCGTGCCGGAGGGGATAAAGAATACATCGCCCTTGTGGACCGGCGCGGCGTTCAGCACCTCGGTCAGGGTGTTGTCCTTGATCCGGCGCTCAAATTCCTCGCGGCTGATCTCGTGATCAAACCCGTAATAGAGGAACGCGCCCGGCTCACAGTCGAGAATGTACCACATTTCCGTCTTGCCGTACTGGTGTTCGTGTTCCAGCGCGTACTCGTTGGACGGATGCACCTGGATGGAGAGGTTGCCCTTTGCGTCAATCAGCTTGGTGAGGATGGGGAACTCCTCAAATTTCCGGCAATCCTCGCCCAGAACCTCTTTGCCGTATTCTGTGAGATAAGCGGCAAGCGTCTTTCCGTCGTCCTTTCCCCCCACGATGACGGAGGGGCCGTCCGGATGGCAGGAAAGCACCCACGCCTCGGCCAGCGGATGCAGGTTGCTTTCGACGCCGAAGTCGGTGCGCAGCTTGTCGCCTCCCCAGAGATAATCCTTGCAGGCGGGCTTTAGTTTCAGCATGGACACGATGCGATCATCCTTTCATCATGGAAGCCGCGGCGGCGGCCAGTGTTTCATTGATTCCGTCGGCCTCAGCCTCGCTTGCGCCGACGGCGGACAGATAAACCTTGATCTTCGGCTCGGTGCCGGAGGGGCGCACCATGAACTTGTGACCGCCCGCCAGCGTATATTCGAGCACATCCGCCTGCGGCAGGCCGTGATAGCCGCCCTCGACGTTATAATCCACAGCCTGTTCCACGCGGTATCCGCCGATCTCGGCGGGCGGGCAATCGCGCAGCTGCTCCATCAGGCGCTGCATGGCGTGCATGCCGCTTTCGCCCTCGAAGGTGAACGAACACAGGCCGTTGCGGTAGCAGCCGAATTCGCGGTACAGCGCTTCCATCGCATCGAGCAGCGTCATGCCCTGCTGGGCGTACCATGCGGCGGCTTCGCAGATGAGCAGCGTGGCGTTGACGGCGTCCTTGTCGCGCACATGCGCGCCGGACAGGTAGCCATAGCTTTCTTCAAAGCCGAAAATGTAGCGGTCCGCGCGGCCTTCCTCCTCGAGCAACCCAATCTGCTCGCCGATGAACTTAAAGCCGGTGAGCGTGCGGCGGAGCTCCACGCCGTATTTGGCCGCGACGGGCGTAGCCATATCGGTGGAAACGATGGTCGTCACGGCGACGGGATCCTTCGGCATGGTGCCGCGCGCCAGACGGGTGCGGCAGATGTAGTCGAGCAGCAAAATGCCCATCTCGTTGCCTGTGATCAGCCGGTAGCCGCCCTTTCCGTCCGGCACGGCGGTGCCGCAGCGGTCACAGTCAGGATCCGTGCCAAGCAGCAGATCCGGGTGCACCTTCGCGCACAGCTCCAGCCCCTTCTCCATGGCTTCGCGGATCTCCGGGTTCGGGTACGGGCAGGTCGGGAAGTTTCCGTCGGGCTGCTCCTGCTCCGGCACCACGGTCAGGTGGGTGACGCCCAGCTTTGCGAGAAGCTTTTTCACACATTCGAGCCCGGAGCCGTTGAGCGGCGTATACACCAGCTTGAGCGAATCAATACCCGCGCCGTCGCCCACGCGCTGTGCGTAGACAGCATCCACAAAGCGATCGATGCAGTCCTCCCCGATGGTGACAATGCGGCCGTCCGCCGCTGCTTCGTCGTAATCGACTGTTTTCACGCCGTCAAAGATGTCTATCGACTCGATAGCGGCCAGAATCTTCTCAGCGGCTTCGAGGGTAATCTGACAGCCGTCCGCCCCGTAAACCTTGTAGCCGTTGTACTTGGCGGGGTTATGGCTGGCGGTGACGCACACACCCGCGCCGCACCCAAGATCCCTGACCGCCCACGAGAGCGCCGGGGTCGGCTCAAGGCGGGGATACAGGCAGGCGGTGATGCCGTTGGCGGCCAGTACGCGGGCCGTCTCCCGCGCGAAGAGCTCGCCCTTGTTGCGGCTGTCGTGCGCAATCGCGACCTTTTTCGGCAGATCGGTGGCGTTGAGGTAGTCGGCAAGCCCCTGCGTTGCCTTGCGCACAGTGTAGAGGTTCATCCGGTTGGTTCCCGCTCCAATCACGCCGCGCAGGCCGCCGGTTCCGAAAGCCAAATCGCGGTAAAAACGGTCGTTGATGGCGTCGGCGTCGCCTTCCACAGAGCGAAGCTCGGCGGCCAGATCCTCCGGCAGGCAGGGCTGCGCCAGCCAGCGCCGGTAAAGAGTTTCTACGGAATTCATAGCGCTCACACTCCTGTTTTTTGAATTTTCAAAAAGCTGCATAAGAGCAAACTGGAAGTTTTCGCCCGCCTTTTTCAAAAGGCGGCAGGGGTGAAGGGGGTGGAACCCCCTTCAAGAAAAAGTGCGAAGCCAAAGAAAGCCAGGAAAAAGAGCGAAGCGATTTTTTCCGAACGTCTTTCACCAAGCTCGTCCAAACCATCATAGCCATCGTAGTTTTTCCATAGCGACTGCTTCTTTCAAGAAATTATCTCGCTCTGAAAACTGACTTTTTCCCGTTCCAAATAAGCCTTGCACTGACAGTAGACAAAACTGCATTTCACTCCAGCTTTGACACTCGTCCAAAGCTGCAAAATCCCCCACATCAAGCGACTTTCCGCGAATCCGACGGCGCACCGAAAGCACCCACAGTCCCGAAAAGCGCTTTCATCCACTGGGGAACATCCATAGCATATCACAAAACAGGCAGAAATCGAAGAGAAAAAACAGCGGCTTTTGCACAAAAGCCCTGCCCCCGGTGGAAAACCACCGAAGGGCGGGGCCATGTGTCAGCCGCGTACCGTCAGACCGGCGCGCAGCAGGATATTTTCCGCGTTGTCTCCCAGCTGGATTTCAAAATCGCCGGGTTCGACACGCCACACATAATCCGGGCCAAGGGTGCGCAGTGCGCGCGGCCCCACCGTCACGCTGACGCGGCGGCTTTCGCCCGGGGCCAGCTCCACGCGCGTGAAGGCGGCCAGCTGACGCTCCGGCTTGACGACGGAGCTGTAAAAGTCCCGCACATAGATCTGCGGCACGGCAACGCCCGCCTTCTCCCCGGTGTTCTCCACCGTGAAGCTGACCTCAACGGAGCCGTCGGGATCGATCTCTGCCTGATCCAGCGCGAGATCGCGGAAGGCAAAGCTGGTATAGCTCAGGCCGTAGCCGAAGGGATACAGCGGCATCCAGTCCATCTCCACATACCGCTTCCCGCCGCCCGGACGGCGGCTGTAGTGGCAGGGCACCTGCCCGACACTGCGCGGGAAGGTAATCGGAAGCCGCCCGCTGGGGGATGCGTCGCCAAACAGAACGTCGGCGACTCCCGCGCCGCCCTGCTCGCCCGGGAACCAGGCTTCCAGAATGGCGGGCAGATGCTCGTTCTCCCAGTTGGCACTCACCGGACGGCCGCTTTGCAGCAGCAGCACCACCGGCGTGCCGGTCTCGTAGACGGCCTTCACCAGCTCGAGCTGGCGGCCCGGCAGGTCGAGCGAAACGCGGTCGAAGTTCTCGCCGCTGGTTTCTTCGTTGTCGCCCATGCACAAAATGGCCACGTCGGCCTGCTTCGCGGCTTCCACTGCGGCGGCGAAGTCCTCGCGCCCGGCGCTGTATCCGAAGATGACACGCGCTCCCCGGCCGTCGTTGGTGAACTCGATGCGCACCTGATAGCGGCGGCCCGCTTCGAAGTGGAAGTCCAGCGCCTGATCGGCGCTCTTGTCCGGCCCCCAGCCGTCGATCAGCAGCTCGCCGTCGATGTACAGCCGCATGCTGTCCTGCGTGCTCAGGCCAATGCACCCGTCCATGGTGCGGGGCATGCAGACCGTGCCGGTCCACGCGGCGCTGAAGCAGTGTGCGTCCAGCTCCGGGTGCGGCAGGGCAAAAATCCAGTTAAAGTTTACCGTACGGTCATTGCGGGTCTGCACCGGGACGCCCTCGGGGCGCGGGCCGTTGTAGTACCGGCCCGTCAGGCCGGGGTTGCCGTCCTCGTCGCAGAGCATGCCGGGGTCAAACGGATGCAGCGCCTGCCCGAGGAAGTTGCAGCCGCGCGCGTGCAGCACGCGGGTACCAGACGACACAGCAGCGCGGACACCGTCAAGCACCGTGACCGCGCCGGTGCGCCCGCGCGTCTCGGAGTAATCGCCCAGCGCCGGGGTATCCGCGCCGGGGCCGATGACCGCCACACAGGAGAGATCCTTGCGCAGCGGAAGCAGACCGTCGTTTTTCAGCAGCACGACGGACTCCCGCGCGATCCGGCGGGCCAAATCCAGATGCTCCGGGCAGCGCAGCACCTTGTCCGCGCGATCCTCGTCGGTGAAGGGCTTCTCGAACAGGCCGAGACGGAACTTCATGGCGAGGATGCGGCGGCAGGCGGTATCCAGCACGGAAAGATCCATCTTCCCGCTCTCGATCAGATGCTCGATCGCGTTCTGCCAGACGTCGTGCGGGAAATCGTAAAGCTGCAAATCCACGCCCGCTTCCAGGCCGAGACGGATCGCCTCCTCCGGCGTGGGCGCGATGAAATGCCAGTCATACAGGCGGGAAACCGCCGTCAGGTCGGTGCGCACAAAGCCCGGCATCCCATACTGGCCGCGCAGCACGTCGGTCAGCAGCTCGTGATCCATAGAGACGGGGATGCTGTCGATCGAGTTGTAGCTGCACATCGCGTTGCACGCGCCGCCGTCCACGAACGCGGCCTCGAACACCGGCAGGCAGTCGCTGAACACGTCGTGCCGCCCCATCGTGCAGGGCGCGCAGTTCAGGCCGCCCACGGGGTTGCCGTAGCCAACATAGTGCTTCGGCTCGGCGGCGATGGCATCGGGGTCGGACAGGCTTTCACCCTGCATCCCGCGCACCACCTCGCGCGCGAACTCGCCGCACAGGTGCGTATCCTCGCCGTAGGATTCCTCTCCGCGTCCATAGCGTGGATCGCGGATCAGGTCCATGACGGGGCTGTAGGTTTCATGAATCCCCTGCGCGCGGCTCTCCGTGCCGATGGCGCGGCCCATTTCACGGCCGAGCGCGGGGTGGAAGGTGGCGGCCAGGCCGATCTGCTGCGGGAAGCTGGTCGCTTTGCCGGTCATCAGGCCGTGCAGCGCTTCCTCGCTGAACAAAAAGGGAATACCCAGCCGCGTTTTTTCGAGCGCGTACCGCTGGACGGCGTTGGCCTGCGCGGCGTCCATGCCGCGCAGCTGGATGCTGCCCACGCTGAAACCGTTCAGCAGCTCATCCAGCCGGTTTTCATCCATCGCGGTGACGAGGCAGTTTTCGTCCTGTGTGGTGAAATCACCCGAAAAATATTGATCCGTTTGCAGGATTTTTTCCCGCAGCGTCATGCGCGCCAGCAGATCCTCAACGCGCTCCTCCACCGGCAGCTTGGGGTCTTGATAAGGAAACATGGGAATCCACCTCCCTGCGTTACCGGCCGCGCAGCAGGTCGGCATAGCGCACGATCAGTGCCGTCAGCTTCGGCAGTCCGCTTTCCCGGCTTACCTGTCTCCACTGTGCCTGATACAGCGCGTACCAGTGTTCGAGACGGGCCGCGAGCGCGGGATCGGCGCTGCGCGGGCCGGTCAGCCACAGGCCGATCTCGTTCCACAGCGTAACGCTCTCCGCCGTGACGGATGCCAGACTGATGATCTCCTTCTTTCCGGCGGGCAGACCGGCGGAGCAGGCCAGAATCCGCGCGAGAGCGGCGGCCACGTCCTCATTGGCCTTTGGCGCCTGCGTCATGTCCAGCTCCGCGAGCAGCTCGGCGCGGCGCGCGTCGTCGCCCTCGATCCAGTTGACGGCATGCTGCCAGTCGAAGATCTCATGATCGGACATGTCGGTGAGCGCACCCATCAGGCGGCCCGAGGGATCGCCGTAATAGACGCGGGAAATCGCTTCGTCCAGCTCCTCCATCCCGACCGGCTCCGCGTTCCACGCGAAGGCCGCGCCGTACAGCACGCCGGGAATGGTCAGGCGCGGGTCGTTGACATGGGAATAGTCGCCCCAGTCGGTGTTGAGGATGCCGACGGCATGGTACTTGTGAGCGTGGCCGCACATGACGCGGTTGTTGCTATAGGCATTGCGGTACAGCGGCACCCAGCGGTTCCAGCCGCACACACCGGGGCAGGCGTACTGCGTGATACCGCTCGCGGCAATGTCGCGGATCTCGTTCTCGCGCTGGTTCGGCAGATAGCCCCAGTTCAGGCAGATCGTCTCCGGGGGCAGCTCGGCACAGCTCTGCGGGAAGCGCCACATAATGTCGCCCCAGAACATCGGCGTGCAGCCCTGCTCCACGAGATACTCGCACAGCGCCTTGACATGGCGGACATACAGCTCCTTCTCGCCCAGCTCATCCGCGAGCGCCTTGCTGCGGCCCTTGCCGAGGTCGAAGGTTTCGTCCGCGCAGATGTTGAACTTCTTCGAGCGGAACAGCGGACGGTACTCATCGATCAGCTTCTTGATGAAGGACAGCACGTCCGGGTTGGAAACGTTCAGCGTGTGGTGCGCCCCGGCATAGGTGAAGCTGAACGGAATCTTCTCGGAATCCGGAAGCTCGCACAGGTCGCAGCATGTCTTGGTGGACAGGATCTTATACATATGCCCGAAGGTGGACAGCGACGGCACCAGCTCGATGTGGCGCGCGGCGCAGTAATCGTCCAGCTCCAGAATGTCGTCGGCGGTCAGCGGCGTGTCGTCGCGCCATGCCTCGGACAGATCGCGGAACAGGTAGGTGTGCTCAATGTACAGCTGCCACTGGTTGATCTTGTAGCGGCACAGCAGATCCGCCATGCGCTTGAGATAGTCCAGCTTCGGCACACGCCCGCGCGAGCAGTCCAGATAGTACCCGCGGTTTTGCAGATCCGGCCAGTCCTCGACGAACAGGCCCGGCAGCACAGCGCCGCTGCGCTCGAGGAGCTGGATCAGCGTCTGCACGCCGTTGCACAAAGCTTCGTCGTCTCCGGCGGCCACCGTCACACCCTCGGGCGAAACGGTGATCGTGTAATGGCCCACGGACTGCGCGGGATCCAGGCAAAGGGCAAAATCCCCCTTTGCCGGTTCACCGCGCCCAAGCGCGGGGCAAAGCCCCGCGTGGTCACGGACAGCGTCGCGCAGCATCTGGGCGTAGAGAAGGGCTTCCGGCGCCGTCCCGGCACATAGGACGACGCGGGTATGAGGGGTCAGGGTCAGGCCCTCGGAACGGGACTCCACCCGTTTGGGCTGCGGCAGAAAATTCATAGCCATAAAAAATTCCTCGCTGCCTTGCGGCTTGTTATTTGGGAGCGCGCACGCCAATCAGCGGATGCGCAGCGTCTTGATTTCATAGGGCTTGATGGTGAAGCGCACGCTGCCGTTCTCCACCGCGACGGGCTCGCCGTCCGGCTGCTCCAGGCAGTCGCAGCTCTCGGCGGAAGCAAACGGGAGTCCCCAGTGCAGCACCGTCTCGGTCAGGGCATTCTCGCTCTCATACATACGCACGATCACGCCGTCGCCGTCCTCGGCCTGCTTGACAGTCTCCACCACCACGTTGGGCGCATCGCAGAAGGCCAGAGAGAAGCTGTCGCCCGGGACGCCGCCCGCTACAGCCAGCGCGGGCTGGTTGAGGAAGTACGCTTCACGCACCGTGCCTGCCGCGCGCCAGGTCTCGGCGTGGGGATAGATCGCATAGGTGAAGTGATGCGTCTCCTGATCGGTCGTCGGGTTCGGCTCAATGCCGGACTTGATGAGCGTCAGCGAAACGCAGCTGTCCTTCACGGAATGGCCATACTTGCAGTCGTTGAGCAGGCTCACGCCGTAATGGCCTTCGGACAGGTCGGCCCACTTCTGGCCGCAGCTCTCAAACCGCGCCTTGTCCCAGCTGGTGTTGGTGTGGGTCTTGCGGGTGAGGTTGCCGTACTGAATCTCGAAGGTTGCTTCGTCGGTGTGGACGTTGATCGGGAACTGCACCTTGAGCAGATGCTGGTGCTCGTGCCAGTCCACCGTGGTCACAAAGTCGATGCGGCGGGTATCGGCATAGAAATGGATATCCTGGGCGATTGTGGAGTTGCTGAACGCGCGCTCGATGTGCAGCGTCGCGCGCACCGGGCCGGTCTCCGTCCAGCGGAATTCCTTGAGATCCGTCACATCCCAGAACTTTTCCGTGTAGTAGATATCAATATCCCAGTTGTCATAGTAGATGGGCTTATCCTCAAACACGCGCAGGAGATTTCCGGTCTTGCCGGCCTGGAGCACCTCGCGGCGGTTTTCCTTGTCGAACAGGCCGGCAATTTGGCCGTTCCCGTCAAAGCGCACCGCGTAGAACGGCGTTTCCAGCGTATGGCCGTCCGCGCCCAGCACAAAGCGTTCGGCGGCAGCGGGAGCGGCGGCAGGGGCAAACGTCCTGCGTCCCTTGGCGGGCAGGCTCTCTACATAGACAACCGCGCCGTTTTCCGTCTGCTGCACCGGATACACATGGCCCTCGCCGTCGGACAGGGCGGCGGCGGTGCACTCGCCCAGCTCCACCACGTCATTGCGCGCAAAGCCGGTGGTGTTGAACACGGTGATTCCCTCGCCCGCCGGGGTCAGAGCGGCCAGGCGCTCGTCGCGCAGCTTGCCGATCTCTTCCTCCATCTGCTCATACTCGCGCTTGGTGACCTCGTACACCTCATGGATGGAGGAGCCGGGCAGGATGTCGTGGAACTGGTTCAGGAGGATGCCGTGCCACAGGCGGTCAATCGCCTCGGCGGGATACGGCACTTCCTTCGCGGCCAGCACGCTGAGCAGCTCGAGATCCATCATGTGCAGCTCCGCCTTGCGGTTGGAGCGCTTGTTGCGCGCCATGGAGGTCAGGGTGCCGCGGTGGTACTCAAAGTACAGCTCACCCTCCCAGGTGGGCAGGCGGCGGCTGCCGCTCACGCGCTCATTGAGCTCGTCGAAGAACGTGCGGGAGAATGCCTGGCGCACCTTCGGCAGGCCCTCGATCCCCTTCTCCATGCGCAGGGAGGTTTCCAGCATGGCGCGGGTCGGTCCGCCGCCGCCGTCTCCGTAGCCGTAGGAGATCAGGATGTCGTTGTTGATGTCCTTCTGCTGGTAGCGGTGCCAGCCGCCGATGATGGCGTCGGGATGCAGCATGCCGTTGTAGGTGGTGAAGAAGTCCTTCTCATCCTGGCCGACGCCCAGCGTCGTGACGAGATGGGTGAGGATCTCCGTGCCGTCAATGCCGCGCCAGCGGAAAGTGTCATAAGGCATTTTGTCAAACTGGTTCCACGCCAGCTTCGTCGTCATGAAATAGTCGATGCCGCACTTCTTCATGATCTGCGGCAGCGCGCCGGAGTAGCCGAACACGTCGGGCAGCCACAGGATGCGGTTGTCGAGATCAAACTCCTCCTTGAAAAAGCGCTTGCCGTAGAGGAACTGGCGCACCAGGCTCTCGCCGCTCGTCAGGTTGCAGTCGGCTTCCACCCACATGCCGCCCTCGGGCTCCCAGCGGCCCTCGGCGACGCGCTTCTTCACCTGCTCATACAGCTCCGGATAGCGCTCCTTGAGGAAGAAATACAGCTGCGGCTGGCTCGACATGAATTTATAATTCGGATATTCGTCCATCAGCTTGAGGACCGTCGCAAAGCTGCGGCAGACCTTCTCGCGTGTCTGGGCCACGGTCCACCACCACGCCACATCAATGTGCGTGTGGCCGATGCAGCTGGCGATCACCTCGTCGTTCCCGGCAAGATCCGTATACAGCGCCTTGTCGAGATAACGGCGGGCCTCGTCCACGCTGGCATAGAAGCTGTCGTTATACGGGGTGCGCAGATCCAGCAGGTTCACAGCCTCGTTGAGCACGCGCTCGAGATCATGCCGGGCCTTGCTGTCTGGATCCAATCGCGGGAACGCCTGAAGCGGCACGACCATGTCGTAATACAGCGCCGTGATCGCCGGATCCACCTCGCGCAGATCCACGATGAGGTTAAACTCCGTATGCAGGATGCCCGTGTAGGCCTGCATCTCCAGACGGTACTGCGTGCCCGCCTTCGCGCAGCGATCCATCAGCACGTCGCGGTGGTTCATGTCGATGCCCTGCGTCACCACGCCGTTGACGAACAGCAGGAACTGCGGGTTTTTCGCGTCGTCCCACTCGTCGATCTGTGTGCAGACGTGCATCCACAGCGGCTTGCCGTCCAGCTCGGGCGGAACGGTCACGTCGGCGCGGAACCAGTAGTGCTTGTCCGGGCCGTACCAGTGCATGGTGCGGCAGTCGAACGGCTCAAACGGGGCGGCATCGGCTTCCGCGTCCTCCGGGCGAAGGAAGTTGCCCGGCTTATACACCCAGCTGTCGGTCGGGAATTTCTGCTTGACGGAGAGCTTTTGCAGCTCCGTGCAGATCCCGTTGATGCGTTTATCAAGAAAGCTCATGGTCTCCATATGCTGATTCCTTTCTCCGAAATCCGGTTCAGAACGAGTTAGCCTTGATGTAATCGAGCACGCGGTCCACGGTGGTAAACGCCAGGCCGGTGACGGTGTCGGCGCAGCCGTAGTAAACGGCGATGCGGCCGGTCGGCGCGTCCGTCAGCGCCGCGCAGGGGAAGGTCACGTTCGGCACGTCGCCCACGCACTCATACAGCATCTGCGGGGCGAGAATATAATCCTTTCCTCTGGCCTTGACCTTCCACGGCTCGTCGAGATCCAGCAGGGCCGCGCCCATGCGGTACACATAGCCGTTGCAGGTGTTGATGACGCCGTGGTAAATGAGCAGCCAGCCCTCGTCCGTCTCGATCGGGCTGGGGCCGGGGCCGATTTTCAGGCTCTGCCACGCGGAGGTATCGCCCGGCACAGCGCCCATCATGTAGCGGTGGCGTCCCCAGTAGACAAGATCCTCACTCTGGCTGACAAAGATATCGCCGAACGGGGTGTGGCCCGTATCGCTCGGACGGCTCATCATCATATAGCGTCCCTGGATCTTGCGCGGGAACAGGACGCCGTTGCGGTTATACGGGAGGAAAGCGTTCTCCAGCTGATGGAAGGTCTTGAAATCCTCCGTCCATGCCAGGCCGATCGTCGGGCCGTGGTAGCCATTGCACCAGCTGACGTAGTATTTGCCCTCCATCAGGCAGACGCGCGCGTCATAGCGGTATTCGCGCTTCGTGATCTCCGGGTCGTCGCCCACGATGTGGATCGGCTCGTCGTCGATGGTCCAGTGGATGCCGTCCTTGCTGAATCCGGCGAACAGATCCATACTGATGGACAGGCTGTCGCAGCGGAACACACCCGCAAAGCCGTCCTTGTAGGGGACCACCGCGCTGTTGAACACGCTGTTGGAGCGCTTGTTGCCGTCGCGGCCGATGATGGGGTTGCCGTCAAAGCGCCACAGCGGGGTGCGCAGGGTCTCAGGCGGATCCTGCCAGGGGATGTTGGGTAATGCGTTTCCGATAATCTTTGCCATAAAGAACCTCCTTTGGGTCTCAGGAGTGGTCAGTCTTCCACGATCCGCACGACGGGCTCAAACATGCGCTCATGCAGAGCGTCCATCGCGCGCTCAGGGTCGGTTTCATCCGTCAGCCACAGGGTATAGCGGTACTCGGTAAAGCCGGACAGATCCAGCTTGAAATTGGTTTCCCAGATGTTGTTCATCAGCCAGCTCCACACCGAACGGTGATTATCCTCCGGACGGTTTTCGCACAGGCGGATCGGGTGGTGGGTAAGCTCGCCGAAATAGAACAGCGGGACGTCATGCGAAGCCAGCAGCACACCGCCGCCCTCGCCCAGCCAGGCCAGGCCGTCGTCGCTCATGCTGTACTCCATGCCGCCGCCGGGCAGCTGATCCACACCGGGGCGCATGGCCTCGCGGCCGCCCTTGCGCAGCCACAGCTCGTGGCCGGGAAGCTCCAGTGTCACCGGCACATAGACGCTCTCAATGTCGGTGGACAGCGTCTTGCCCAGCTCCACGCGCAGATCGATGCGGGGCAGCTCCTCATACAGCTTGAGCACCACGTCGCAGTGGACGCTTCCTTCCATGGAGCCGCGCAGGCGCAGCGTGGTGAACACGGGGCCGCGCTCTTCGCAGATCACTTCCTCGAGCACGGCGGGGAACTGCTCCGCGTGCTGTCCGCGGACGTTGCGCCCCAGCAGGCGGCGCTCCTGCTCCGCCGGGCAGGGTCCCTCGGCGCGCACCCGCGTGCGCTCGTAAACGGGCGTGAAGAACGGCACGCCGCCCCGCATCATCAGCTCGCGCCCGGCACGCTTGTCATACAAACTGCACAGGCCGCGCCCGACTTCGTATCCGATACGGAAAAAGTGGTTTTCAAAGCCGTAGGGCAAGCGGTAGGAAACCGGGTCGTAATCGTTCACGATGTCGCGCACGCGCTCCGCGCCAACGTAGCACCGGCGGGTGTTCAGGCGCTGTACAGGGGCTTCGGCCCTGTGATACGTATACGATTTCCACTCGCCCGGCGCGAAATCGTCCACAAAGGTGATACGGCGGCCGCGCGGGTGCGGGCTGACCTGGCAGGGCAGCTCCCGGCCGTCCTCCGTGCGGATAACGGAAGCGGGCAGGCCCGCGGGCAGCGTCTCGATGTAAAACTCCACGGCCATCGGGCCGGAAAGCGCGGTCGGGTTCTGCACACGGATGCGGCCCTCGGTCGCGTAATAGCGCAGGATATCGCCCTGCTCCCTCGCGATCCGTCCGAGCATCCGCGCCGCGCCCTCATGCGCGCGGCTGGCGTAGCCGTTCTTGCGCATGTCGAGGTCAAGCACCATCGACTCATACGGATTCGTGATGCTGGCCGAATGGCCCCAGGTGTGCTCGGCGTAGAGCAGCAGGCTGTCCTCCGTGTCCCGCACCAGAGCACCGTCCTTCCCGTCCAGCTCCGGATCCAGGCGGCGGGCCAGCTCATAGCTGCGGCGCGCGCCGAGATAGTGCTTGACGGCATACGGGGTGGAGCCGACGCCATAGGCCCACCAGTCGTTGAGATCGCCCCGGTAAACCGGCGCGTCCTTCAGCTTTGGGACAATCTCGCCGTACAGCTCCTGCAGGCTGACCATGCGCACCCGCACCTTATCCCCATACCGCTGGTTGAAGCCCTCGATCGTGCGCAGGATCAGCGGCTCCGGCGGAGCGTTGTCGCTGAACACGCCGGACACCGACGCGGGGATGAAATCGTAGGGATAGCCGTTTTCCTCGCACTCGGTCAGGTAATCATCCAGATTCTTTGCCAGCGCTTCCACGTCGTCCTGCGGCTGCGGATCGCCGCCGAGGCGGTCGAGCATCATGAAATTGACGGTATGGTTGGGACGCAGGCCCAGGACATTTCCCAGGTTATAATGCTCGCCGTTCCAAACCAGCAGACGGCGGCCGTCCGCGTTCTCCCAGAAATAGGCGTTCTGGTTCTGCCACAGCGGATACATTCCGTGATGACAGTGAATATTAGTGTATAAAAATTCAATTCCGTTGTCAATCATCGCGTCGCGCTGGCCCATGGACAGGCCGTTGATATCGGCGCACATGGCGGTGCGGAGGGTTATGCCGGAATCGGCAAAGCGCTCCCTCCAGGTGCTCAGGCGGCGGGAATAGATCCCGCAGTCAAGCAGATCCGTGAAGTTGAGATAGTTTGCTGAAAGGCCGATCCGCCCCTGTGCGGCCAGCTCCAGGAACAGGCGCTGCTCCTCGGGCGCGGCGTTTTCAAAAAACTGCTCCACGCAGTACAGCGTCTCACAGTTCCAGCGGAAGTCCGCGTTTTCCGGCTCCCGCATCAGGCGCAGAGCGCTGCGGATGTAGTCGGTTTGCAGGTCGATGACATGCTCCTGCAAGTCGGTGTAGCCGATATCGGTATGGGAATGGTGCACGGCGTAAACCGTGCGGATGGCGTGCTGCTTCATCGTGAAAACCCCCGTGGATGGGAAATTGATGAAAAAGGCCGCCGCTGGGCGGGCCGGTGAAAACGCGGATCAAGAAAACCCGCTGGCTTGTGTTTTCTCCTGCCCGCTCTCAGCGGCGGCCTTTCTGTTACAGATAATCAGAGAGAGTGCTCAGACAGTTTTTCCTTATCCGGCATTGCTGGCCAGGAAAGCGTCGACCTGCTCCTGGCACTGCGCGACGATCTCGTCGAAACCGGCGGCGCGCATCTCGGACATAATCTGAGGAACGATCTCATCGGTGGCACGGGTGCCGGTGAGCAGCTCGCCCTTGTAGCGCTCGTAGACAGCGACGCAGTTCGTCAGCTGATCCTTGAAGTTGGTGGTGTCAAGGCTGAAGCCCAGCAGCACGGACGGAGAAGCGTTCTCGTTGAGCTCCTTAACCTCGTCGTACTGGTTGAAATCGAAGTCGTCGGTCGGGGTGACGGCGAAGAAGCTGCCCTGGGTGTAGCCAGCCATGGTCCAGTTGGCGTTGTTTCTGTGGACCCACTCCTTGGTGTCGTCGGTGTAATCCCAGTCGTCGCCCTGCACGCCGTAGTACAGCAGGTCACGGACATAGCTGTCGGTGTTGACCAGTTCCAGCAGCTGGAGAGCCTTCTCCGGGTTCGCGCAGTTGGCGGAAATGCAGCTCATGGAGCCACGCACGGTGTCGTTGGAAACGATCGTCGGGCCAAGCTTCGTGACAGCAGCCTCAACGCCCATGTTCGGGCCCCAGTTGGTGACGGCGGCGCCGGACCAGCCCTGTGCTACGCTGCACGGCTTGTAGTTGTTCTCCTCAGGCTTTGTGGCAGCATCGGAGTTGATGATGCCGGCCTGATACCACTCATGGAAAGTGTCGAGGGAAGCCTGGATGTCCTCCTGCTCCAGCACGGAAACAACCTTGGCTTCCTTGTCGTCATAGCGGACGCCGATCGGCAGCAGGCCGGTGCCCAGGTTATCATACTCGAAAGCAACCCAGGTCGCACCGTTCTGGTTCAGCGGGAAGGAAGCCTCGCCCTTGCTGTCCTTCATGGCGGTCAGGGTCTCGGTGAGAGTGCCCAGATCCTTCATCTCGATGGACTCGGGGATGGTGAAGCCGGTGGATTCCGCCAGCTCCTTGTCCCACACCAGATACTCACTGATGGAGGAATCCTTGTAGGACGGAACGGCATACAGCTTGCCGCCCACATAGCAGGCCTCCCAGTAATCCTCGGGGATGGAAGCATACAGATCCGGAGTGGTGGTCTGAACCAGCTCGGTGATATCCTTAAACGCACCGATGGTGATGTCGTTGACATAGGTGTTCATGTTGGTGAACAGGATGTCATACTCACCGGCGGTGTTGACAATCACGCTGCGGCGGTTGTCCCAGTCGCCCCAGGAAACGATCTGCATGTCGAGGTTGACGCCGATCTTCTCCTCCAGATAGGGATTGATCTGCTCAAGCCATGCGTCATAGTTGCTCGGCTGGCCGTTGCCGACGCTGACCCACTTCAGTGTGACGACCTCGCCGGAAGCGGCGTCGCCGCCTGTGGAAGCAGTATCGCCCGTGGAAGCGGTGTCTCCGCCCGTGGAAGCGGTGTCTCCGCCCGTGGAGGCGGCGCCGGAGCTGGCGGGAGCCTGATTGCAGGCGGCCACGCTCGTTGCCATGAGCGCTGCCATACTCATTGCAAGAATCTTGTTGAGCTTTTTCATGATGTTTCTCCTTTTTCTATAAAATATAGTTTGAACAGGAAAACCTTGGGAAACCAAAGGAAACAGCGGCCGGGCATCAGCCCTTGACCGCGCCGATCGTCAGACCGGAGATGAAGTACTTCTGGAAGAAGGGATATGCACAGGCAATGGGCACCACGATGACCACCGCGATAGCCATACGAACCGACTCGGACGGCATGGAGTTGCGGTACTGCTGCAGGCTCAGGCCGGCGGAGGGGTTGTTGGCGATGTAGTCCAGATTCTTCATCATGTTGTTGAGCAGGGCCTGCAGGCTGACCAGATCCGATCGGTTGATGTACAAGCTGGACTGGAACCAGTCGTTCCAGTAGCCGAAGGTCAAAAACAGGCCGATAGTAGCGAACACAGGCTTGGAAATCGGAATCACGATGCGGCCAAAAATGGTCAGCTGGGTCGCGCCGTCAATCTTGGCCGACTCGATGATCGAATCGGGAATCGTGGTGCGGAAGAAGGTTTTGCAGATGATGACATTGAAGCTCGACACCGCCAGCGGCAGGATCAAACTCCAGATGGTGTCGTTCAGATGCAGCATGTTCACCATAACCACATAGTTGGCGACCATACCGCCGTTGAAAATCATCGGGATAAAAACAACCCAGTTGAAGAAGCCGCGCAGACGGTACTGCGGACGGGACAGCACATAACCCATGCTGGTGGTCAGCAGCACGCCGAGCACCGTGCCGATCACCGTGACGGCAATGGAGACCAGAAGAGCCTGGAAAATGGTGCCGCGCTCGTTCCAGAGGAACATGTAGGCGCTGCTCGAGAAGGTCTCCGGCCACAGGGCGTAGCCGTTGAGACGGATGGATTCCTCGGAGCTGACCGAGATCATGATGACATAAAAGACCGGGAAGATGCAGATGAAAGAGAGAATGACAAAAAGGACGTTGAAAATCGCATTGGTCGCGGGCTTAATCCGGTTCAGATGCAGGATGGCCGCGCCGCTGTCCTGACTCTCCTTGCGGGCTCTGCGTTTTTCGGCATTACTCATTTTTGTTCCTCCTCTCCTCTCAGATGATGGCGCTGTCTTCGTCAACCTTCGAAACGATGAAGTTCGTGATCAGGATGGTCACACAGCAGCAGACTGCCTGGAACAGGCCGGCAGCAGCCGTCTGGCCGATGCTGATCTGGCTTTGCAGGGACTGGAAAATGAAAGTGTCGAAGGTGCTGACGGTATTGTACAGAGAAGCGGGCACTCTCTGCGTTACCTGCCAGAACAGGCCGAAATCGGAATAGAAAATCTTGCCGATGTTGAGGATGAACATGATGATGATCATCGGCTTGATGGAGGGCAGGGTGATGTATTTGGCCTGCTGCCACTTGGTGGCGCCGTCGAGAATCGCGGCTTCGTAGAGGCTTCCGTCGATGCCGGTGATGCTCGCCAGATACACGACCATGTTGTAGCCCATGGATTTCCAGGTGGACATGAACACCAGAATGAAGGGCCAGTACTGGGGAGCGGAATACCACATCACCTTTTCGCCGCCCAGGCCCATGATGATGCTGTTCGCCAGGCCCTTGTCGGGATTGAGGAACGCATAGACAAAGTAGCTGACCACGACCCACGACATGAAGTAGGGCAGGAACATCATGGTCTGGTAGCACTTGGAGGCGAACCTGGAATACAGCTGGTTGATGATAATGGCCAGCGTGACGGGAATCACCAGGTTGATGATGATGAACACCAGATTGTACAAAATGGTGTTGCGCAGCAGCAAACCAAAGGTGTTGCTTGTCAGGAAGAATTTGAAGTTGTCAAAGCCGGCCCAGTCGCTGTGGAACAGGCTGTACAGAAATCCCTGGCCGGGGGACAGTTTAAAACTCTTGAACGCGATAATCAGGCCGAACATCGGCAGATAGCAGAATACCACGAACCATATGGTGGCGGGCAGGCCGAGCAGAGTCAGCTCTGTGTCGTCTCGGGACCATCTCTTGCGCTTCGGCTGATGGGGGCTTGCGGGCTTCTCCTTATTCATAAGCGCGCTCCTTTCAACAACCTGTGCGGCTTTTGATGTTAAATGAATTTAATACGAGTTAACAAAACGAAACCGACAGTTGTTTTTATTTGTTAACCTAACATTAACACTATTTGCACAATTTGTCAACTGCAAAACCAAAGCATTTTTTAGTTCTGTTACCTATCGTGTAAAAACATTTTTTACTATTGAAAAATTCTAGTTTAATTGCTCAAATCCCTTTCTATCGAGCAAAAAGCGCAAAATGACAAATGTTAACAGGTGTTAACAAAGATATTGCCTTTTTTCTCCCCAGGAGGTATAATAAAAATGCTCCTTTTCCCCCTCTCAAAAAGAAGGAAAAAGAGCAAGATGAAACCAATTGGACGGAGGCCGACACCCATGTGCAAACCAACCATGCAGGATATTGCAGACGCTTTGTCCACATCCCGCGTTTCCGTATGGAAAGTATTGAACAACCGCCCCGGCGTCTCGGATCTTCTGCGCCACCAGATCTGGGAAAAAGCACGGGAGCTCGGTTATCTGCCGCCCGAATCCACCACCTCCTTTGTACCCGAGACGGTCCACCGGCGCAGTGTGGCCGTGGCGGTCTGCCGCCCGGAATCCTCGCTGTTTTGGATGAAGATCATCCATCAGATGGCCAAGGATCTCTCCTCCCTGGGTGTTAACTTGATGTATACGTATTTACCCACTTCCTGGAAGGAAGGCTACTCCCTTCCCTCCAGCCTGTATGACGGCTCTGTGGAAGGGGTTGTAGTGCTCAACGTGTATTCCCCGCCCATTTTACAGCTTCTGGCCGATCTGCCGATGCCGAAGGTCTATCTGGACACCATCCCCTCCCTGCCGTTCGGAAAGCTGGACGGCGATCTTCTGCTGATCGAGGGGCGCGGCCCGATCCGCGAAATCACCGGCCGCCTGCTCGACAGAGGCTATGCCCGGCTGGGATTTCTGGGAGACGTCGGCTATGCACAGACCAACACCGACCGTTACCAGGGCTTTCTCGAAGCCTTTACCCAGCGCGGCCTGACCCCGGATCCCTCCCTGTGTCTCACCGGATCGCTGGGACTGCGCACACACTATGAGGAAATCAGCCAGTTTCTCGAAAACCTTCCCTCCCTGCCGGACGGCTTTGTCTGTGTCAGCGATTACATCGCCCACTTTATCCAGCGCTATTTTGAGGAGCACGGCAGCGATCCCGAGGGGCGCATCGTACTGACCGGCTTCGACAACAACGCCGAATATCTCAACGTGGCCAAACGCATCACCACGGTGGATGTGCGCCCCAAAACGCTGGGAGCGCGGCTGGCCAGCAAAATCCTGTTTCTGCTGGAGCATCCGGGCGTGGCGCAGGAAATCAGCTACGTGCGCTCGGACATCCTGTTCCGCGGCACGCTCGCGGACGAGGCATGAATCTGGAAACACCAAAGCCGCCGATCACGCTTTCTGCGCGTGGCCGGCGGCTTTTTTCAGGCTTTAGCTGTGCCGGATTTCAGGTGTTTCTCCTTCCTCCTCCCTGATACAGCGCAAAAGAATTTCACGCAGGCGATCCCGGACGGCGGAAAACGCAGGAGAATCCACGAGATTTTCCCGCTGGAACGGATCGCGGCTCAGAGAGTACAGGTATTTTTCCTCATAAACCGGAAAGCTGGGAAGCAGAGGATCCGTCCCGGCAGGAGCCTCCACGCAGTAAGTCCATTCCGGCGTTCTCAGAGCGCGGCCCACGCAGCTCTCGCTGATCTGCACAAACACTTCCGGATGTATCGGCTTGCCCGGATGCACCAGCAGCTGCTGCATGGGGACGCCCCGCATCTGTTTTGGCACGTCGATCCCGGCTGCTTGCAGCAGTGTGGGGGCAATGTCGATCAGGCTTGTCAGCTCGGAAACACGGTGGCCGCCGTCGAAAACGCCTCCCTTGGCGATAAAGGGGACATGCAGGCTGTCGTCATGGCAGGAACGCTTATATTCTCCATTGCGCGTACAAAAATGGCAGCCGTGGTCCGCCGTGTAGAGAATGACTGTATCGTCATAAATCCCCTGCCTTTTGAGTTCTGCGACAATCCTGCCGACGTTTTCATCCAGACTGCTGCACTGGCCGAGATAATCCGGCATCTGTTCACGCCAATCTCCTCCGGTTCCCTCCAAATCGCCGGGAACGGGAAAATCACGGAATTTCTCTTTGCTGCCCTCGGGGCCTTCAAAGCAGCTGCGGTCGTTCTGATGATGCGGCTCTATGTAAGAGACAAAAAGGAAAAACGGCGCTTTCTTTTCCCGGCGCAGATACTCAAGCGCAAAATCCGTCGTCGCGTCCGCACGGTAATGCTCAAATTCCCGTTTTCTCCCATCCTTGTCGAACAGATATCCGCCGTATCCATGCGAAGTAAACTCCAGTACATCCGCGGCAACCCAGAAATCCTTATATCCGCCCCGGTATTCTTCCGGAACAGCGGTGGTTTTGTAGTCCACGCTGTCCTCCCGCTTGGCAAAGGAATGGTGGGAAGCCAGATGCCATTTTCCCACATAGGCAGTCTCATAGCCTGCTTCGTTGAAATAATGGGCAATTCCCTTTTCGGTGAGCGGCAGCATGCGGTCGTTGACCTCGCACCCAATCACCGAAGGATATTTTCCCGTCTGGATGCAGGCGCGTGCCGGGCCGCACACCGGCTGGCAGGTCATGGCGTTCTCAAAGAGCGTCCCCTCCGCAGCCAGCTGATCCAGATTTGGTGTCAGGTGAAACCGCTCCCCCAGGGGCTGATGGTAGCAGCTTACTGTGTCATACCTCTGCTGATCGGAAAAAAGAAATACCACGTTTGGCCTGTTTTTCATCATGACATGCTTCCTCCCCGTTATGCAGCCCGCATTTTTCCGGATCGCCGCGGCACTGCCTTTACATATTATGCACGGCCCGGACGAAATTCCGGGCCGTGCGTTTTGACGCAAAGCTATCCTTGTGTTTTATTGAAGAGCCTGATAAGCTTCGTTTACCTCTTTTTCAATCTGGTCGCCGCCCATGGAGTAGAACTCATCCACATAGTCCTCCCACGCGTCAACCGGCAGGCTTCCCATCACGATTTTTGCCAGATATTCCTGGAAAAGCTTGGTGCAGGTGTCCGGGTAGTCAAGCATGGCCGGCGTCGTGCCCCAATATTTATTTTCCCGGTAGCTGTCCTGGAAAGCTTCAAAGCACTTAACCGCATCGTCCTCCACCCATCTGCGATCCACAACCTGAAGGAATCTTACGGGATTTCCCAGGCCCTTTGCGTAAATTTCATCATACGTGCTGGTCTGAATAATCTTCGAGCCGTCCTCACTCAGCGTGAAGTCCTCTCCCTCCACGCCGATGGAGCACAGATAAAATCCTCCGTTTTCGCTGTCGTCAACCGACCAGTTAAGCAGCTGGATCAGAACATCCACATCCTCACAGGAGGAGGAGATGGCGCGGATATTGCCATAACCGGGAGCCGATTCCTGTGCACCGAAATCACCATTGGGGCCCTTGATTGAACCAATGGGGGCCACCTTCGCTGTGGGGGTTGCGGCAAGCAGAGCCGCGGTTTCCGGCTGCACGGAGGAACCGGTGAAGCCGGAGCCCTCATAAATGCCGCCCTTTGAATTGGCAAATTTCTGATCCTTGAGACTGGCATCCGTTGTGAAGATATCCGGATCGATCAGCCCTTCCGCATACCATTTCTGAAGGGTGGCAAGAGCGTCCTTCGTCCCCTCCAGCGTGCTGCCCATACGCAGGCCGTCGGGAGTCTCCATCCAGAACTGCGGCTGGATGCCGTACGCGCCGAAGATCACGTCAAACACGGTGCTGTCCACGCCCAGATATCCAAACGTGTCGTCCTGTCCGTTGCCGTCAGGATCCTGCTCCTTGAAGGCTTTCATGACCTCATACATTTCATCAATTGTGGTGGGGACATCCTTGCCCACCTTATCGAGCCAATCCTGACGGATAATCAGCCCGTTGGTATTGGGCCCGTTGATTGCACCTTCCAGATAGCCGACAGGGAACGCATACAGATGCCCGTTATAGGTCACGGCATCCACCTCCGCGGGACGCATGAGGTCCTTAATGGCGGGAAGCTCATCCAGCTTGTCCTCAAGCGGGATGATCAACCCCTGGTCGGCAAAGCTTGTCAGCGTAACCATATCCACATTCATGGCATCCGGCATGGAATCGCTGGCCGCGAGCACATTGAGCTTATCATAATACTCCGTGCCGCCGATCGCCACAACCTCCCAGTCAATATTGGGCAGGCCGTACGCCTTCATCGCGTCCTTCATGATCTGGTAGCCTTCTCCTCCATCGGCGGGGTAAGTCGGCCAGGCGCCGCTGCGGTAAATGGTGAAGTGATAGCTCTCTTTCTCTGCCGGAGCCGCGTCAGGCGTGCTGCTGCCGTCCGTACCGGAGGCCGTGGACGGAGAGCTGCACGAAGCGCCGAGGGAAGCGGCCATCCCCGCCGCCAGCATACAGGCAAGAATTCTCTTCCAATACTTTTTCATAAGGTACCTCCTTACTGTTTTCCCCGGAAGCAAAAGTTCTCCTTCCGGACCTATCGCTGAAAAGGGTACGATCGCATCGTCATCCCTTTACCGAACCAATCATAACGCCTTTGACAAAATATTTTTGCAGGAACGGATAAACACACAGAATAGGAGCAACAGAAATGATAATTGTCGCGCCGATGACGGACTCCACGGCGGACTGCGCGCCCTCACCGGTGGTGCGGGCCAGCATTTGCCCATCAATCACCTGGCGGATGTAAAGCGGGAGGGTGAAATTTTCCCGGCTGTTCATGTAAATCAGCGGACCCATGAAATTGTTCCAGGAGGCCACGGCAATCCAAAGCCCCACCGTCGCCAGAACCGCCTTGGACAGCGGCATGATGATCTGAAAGAAAATCCGCAGCGGCCCCGCGCCGTCGATAAAAGCGGCTTCCTCCAGTTCGGAGGGCATGGCGGAAAAGAAATTTTTCACGATGATCGTGTTATATGGTGTGACAATCGCCATAAGAATCAGAGCCCACAGGTTATCAATCAGGTTCAGGCCTTTGACCGTCAGATAAGTGGGGATCAGGCCCCCGTTGAAGATCATGCAGAATACAACGGCAAAGGAAAGAAAACGATGTCCCGCTACCTGCTTTTTGGAAAGCCCATAGGCCAGCATTGCGGTCAGCAGCACTCCGATCCCGGTCGTGAGTACCGCTGTATAGATGCTGTTTGCGTAAGATGTCCAGATAAAAGCGTTTTTTGTGACCAGCTGATACGCCTGCATGGTAAACTCCCGCGGAAGAAGAAGTACGCCTCCCCGCGTCGCTTCTGTGGCGGAGCTGAAGGACAGGCACAGTTCATGCCAGAAGGGATACAGCATAACCAGGCTGAGAACAGCGAGAATAAACGCGTTCACCATTTCAAACAGCCTTTCTCCCACTCCTTTTTTTACCTTCATAACGGAAACTCTCCTTTCTGTCTCGGTGTCCTGATCGTTACCAGATGCCATCCTGTCCCATCTTTGCGGTGACAAAGTTGGAAATACTCACCAGAATCAGGCCCACAACCGACTGGAAAAGCCCCGCCGCCGCCGCGTAGGAGAAACGCCCCTGCGCAAGACCATACCGGTACACAAAGGTATCGAGCACATCACCGACATCCATTGTGGCGGGGGTTTGCAGCACATACATCTGATCAAATCCCGCGCTCAAAATGGAACCCGTGCGAAGAATCAGCATAATGGCGATGGTTCCCGAAATAGCCGGAAGGGTAATATTCCATATTTTCTGGAATCTTGTGGCCCCGTCCACAGTGGCTGCTTCGTATAGATCCGGGCTGATGCTGGTAATGGCCGCCAGATATACGACGGTTCCCCAGCCAGCCTCCTTCCAAATATCCGAAATGACAACCAGCCACCGGAAATTTGCCGGTTCCAAAAGCGGATTTTTTGCCGCTCCGAACAGCGAGAGCACTCCCACAGAGGGAGAGAGGATCGTCATCATGATGCCGCCCACCACAACCCAGGAAATAAAGTGCGGCAGATATACTGTGGTCTGCACCACCTTTTTGTATTTCAGATGTCCCACTTCGTTGATCATCAATGCCAGAAGAATGGGAGCGGGGAAACTGAAAACAATTTTCAAAATGGATATATAAATGGTGTTGAACAGCACATTGGTAAATTCCGCATTGGAAAAGAGCATTTCAAACCATTTCAGGCCAACCCACTCACTGCCGAATATTCCATCTGCAATCCTGAAATTTTTAAAGGCTATCACAATTCCTGCCATGGGCACATACCGAAACACCAGAAGAGCGATAATACCCGGCAGCATTAACAGATAGTAATATTTATGCACCCGGAAATTTTTGCGGAACCGCTTCCAGCCGCTTTGTTTCTGTGGCTTTGGGACTGAAATTGTCCTGCCATGGATAGCATTCATAGGCTGTACCTCCTTGTCGCTGTGTCTTGCACATAATATATCGAATTGCCTATAAAATGTAAATTCAAAAGCGTGATTTTTTTGCATAATGCACGGCACAATTTCAAAAAAGTAACTTTTCACCTATAAATCTGCAAAAAACTTCTTCTCTCAGGTCACTATTTTGCAATGCTGTTTTTACACTTTTTCTCCCTTGGGTGGGCAGGGTTGACCGGGTTATCTTTTTGCTATAAAATAATACATACAAATTCAAAAATTTCATGTATTATTGCAAATCTTTGGTTCCGCCATTCTTTTTCCATTTGGGAGGCAATGTGTTATGGTTAAAAATTCCCAGCAGGATGACGAGAAGGGTGCATGCCACAATGATTTTCCAGATGTATCGGGGGAAAATCCTGCGGGAATTTTTAACCATAACACATTGCCTCCCAAATGGAAAAAGAATGGCGGAAC
>HHCFC01400__coassemble_1202_pt1 | contig 54642 bp, 50 predicted proteins | sample HHCFC01400__metabat2_high_PE_024 | metagenome-assembled genome bin HHCFC01400
GTATTTTTTCAAAATTTCCATGAATTCCTCGCCGGTGATGGTTTCTTTTTCGAGAAGATAATGGGCCAGCTCATGCAGCGCGGGCAGATTCTCTTTGAGGATCGAGAATGCTTTTTCGTGCGCCTTTCCGATGAGAGTAATCACTTCTTCGTCGACCTGGCGGGCTGTGCCCTCGGAACAGGCCAGAGAGGTGTCTCCGCCCAGATATTTGTTGCTCTGCGTTTCCAGAGCGATCATGCCGAATTTTTCCGACATGCCCAGGCGGGTGACCATGGAACGAGCCAGCTTTGTGGCTTGCTCGATATCGTTGGAAGCGCCGGAGGTACAGGTGCCGAAGATCAGTTCCTCAGCAGAACGGCCGCCGGTCAAAGTGGCGATCTTGTTGAAGATTTCTTCGCGGCTCATCAGGACGCTTTCATCCTCAGCCACCTGCATGGTATAGCCGAGCGCTCCGGAGGTGCGGGGGACAATAGTGATTTTGTGTACGGGAGCGGAATCCGTTTGCTTGGCCGCAACCAGTGCATGACCGATCTCATGGTAAGCGACAATTTGCTTTTGCTTGGGAGCAATCACAGCGCTCTTTCTCTGGTAACCGGCCAGAATGACCTCCACGCTTTCCTCCAGATCCTCCTGCGTTACGGCGAAGCGTCCCAGACGCACAGCCCGCAGAGCGGCTTCGTTGATGATGTTGGCCAGCTCCGCGCCGGATGCACCGGCCGTGGCACGTGCAATGGCAGAAAAGTCGATGTCAGGCCCAAGCTTGACATCCTGCGCATGGACGCGGAGGATGGATTCGCGGCCCTGCAAATCGGGAAGCTCCACCGGGATGCGGCGGTCAAAGCGGCCGGGGCGCAAAAGCGCTTTGTCAAGCGTTTCGGGGCGGTTGGTAGCGGCGAGAATGACAACGCCTTTCTTGCCGTCAAAGCCGTCCATTTCCGTCAGAAGCTGGTTCAGCGTCTGTTCACGCTCGTCGTTTCCAGTCAGACCGGCACTGTCACGTTTCTTGCCGATGGTGTCAATCTCATCAATAAAAACGATACACGGGGCTTTTTCCTGCGCCTGCTTGAACAGATCACGTACTTTGGCGGCGCCCATGCCGACAAACATTTCCACGAACTCTGAACCGGAAATGGAGAAAAACGGAACGTTCGCTTCTCCGGCCACAGCCTTGGCCAGCAGTGTTTTACCGGTGCCGGGAGGGCCGACAAGCAGTGCGCCCTTGGGCATGGTTGCGCCGATAGATTCATATTTTTGGGGATCGTGCAGGAAATCGACAATTTCCTTGAGCGCTTCCTTTGCTTCATCTTCACCGGCCACATCCGCAAAGGTTTTTCCTGTCTGCGCGGCGACATAGATTTTCGCGTTGCTTTTGCCGAAGGACATAGCGTTTGGACCGCCCATTTTTTTCTGCATGTTGCGCACCAGCAGATAACCGGCTCCCCAGAGAAGCGCCGTCGGGAGGATCAGGCCGACCAAAAGAGATAACCATGGGGATTCTTCCCTGGGAACCACTTTCGTAAATTGCACACCGGCCTGAGTCAGGCGATCGACCAGCTCCGGATCGTCCCATGCGCCCGTTACATAGATGAACGGATCGTTTTCATTGGTAGAATTGAACGCGATTACGTCTCCATCCTTTTCCACCTGCTTGACCTCACCGTTTTCCAGCATGGTGAGGAAGGTGCTGTAATCCACCTCTTTGGTTTTCATTCTGCTGAGCTGGGGCATCAGGATTGTGTTCAGCACCGCCATAACAGCCAGGACAATCACACAATACCAGATCAGGGATTTTCGGGGGTTCTTTTTTTGTTCTACCATAGCGGATACCTCCAGTTTGTAAGAGAAGCGTTTTTTCTGTGTACGCTTCGGAACACCTGAATCTTGAGACTATTATAGAGCCGGAGCAAAAGAAATGCGTGAATAAAAATTTAACTTTTATTTACAATAAATTTTTATTTATTGTTCACGGTTCGTTTCTTGACAGGAGAGAGGTGCTCCCGTATAATGAACGCCAGAAACAGAAAGGGGGTGGCGTTGTGGACGAGTGCAGAAAGGAGCTGGCGAGGGAAACGCTTCGCCTTCTGCCGCTTTTGTTCCGCCGCCTGTTTCAGACAAGCAGAAGAACCGCGCTTCCGGATCTGCCGCCCACGCAGCTGCAAACGCTGATGCTGCTGGAACATGCAAAAGGGCAGGCGAATATGACATGGCTGGCGGAAGAGCTCTGCATTTCACGCCAGCAGCTGACAAAGGTGGCAAATTGCCTTGAGGATCGGGGCTTTGTGCGGCGGGAGCAGAGCGCGGAGAACAGGCGCATGGTCTATCTGGTGCTGACAGATTCGGGGCGCCAGGCAATGCAAAGTGTTCTGTGCGAGGCTCTTTCCACCCTGGAGCATTCCTTTGAGTCCTATAGCGCCGAGGAGCTCCAAGTGCTGATTTGTGCTTCAAAAATCATGCAGCAGCATCTGGAAAATGACAGGAGGCAAGAAGGATGAATTTCTTTTCCAGGTTTCAATATTGGTTACAGCGTTTCTTTTATGGGCGATACGGAGGAGATCAGCTGAACTGGGCTCTTCTGATTTTGTATTTGCTCTTGTGGCTTCTGGGCGTGGTGACACGGATTGTGGTGTTCCCTATTTTGTCCTGGCTTCTGTTCTTTTTGGTGCTCTTTCGCATGTTGTCCCGCAATACCGCGAAACGGTGGGCGGAAAATCAGAAATTTCTCAGAGTCTGGAATAAGGTCAAGGGCTTTTTCACTACCAGGGCCGCACAATGGCGTGATAAGGATCATCGGTATTATAAATGCCCCAAATGCAAAAATAAATTGCGCGTCCCGCGCGGCAAAGGAAAAATCCAGATTACCTGCCCGGTTTGCCGGACAGAATTTATCCGGAAAACATAACCGTCTGGCGGATAGAAAAAAGCAATCCTTCGGCTTTCGAAGAAGCCGAAGGATTGCTTTTTTAAATAACATGGATTATTCTTCTGTTTTTTCTTCTTCCTCATTGGCATCCGGAACAATGTACAGGTGGGGAGCTTCCTTTTCTTCCGTGGGAGATGCAGGGGCAGCGTCCGAAGCTTTTGGCATCTCTTCCTGCAGCGGTTCAGCCGGAATCTCCGATTCCGGAACATGCGGCTCCGTTTTGGGAGCCTCGGCAGGGGTGTCGCCTTCCTTCGGCTTGCGCACCGCGTAGGTAGAAAGCTGTTCGGTTTCACGGTTGTAATGGAACAGCAGAGGTGTCAGAGGATGGGTGCGGTGCTCGGGATCCTTGAGCATCCCGACGCAGGCAGTGGCCAGCTTGGGAAGCAGCTCCTCCTGTTTTTTCTCCGGTATAAACAGCAGAGCTTCCCGCACGGGCATAGCTATGATCAGATTATCGTCCAGCCGCTTTGCCAAATCCTTCCACAAGTTTTTGACCAGGATGTAGGAGGTGACATGGTTGGGATTTCCCACCAAAATGTATCCGCCGAAGGTAGTTGCCCGCACTTCAAAGCGCACGTTCTGCACCAGGTTCCGAATGGAAATGTTCAGCAGCTCCAGCAGGCTGACGGATTCGGGAACCGCTGTTTTTTGCAGGACGCGGAACGAGGTTCCGGTATCCTCCACAAAGAAAATCCGGGTTGCGGCATGGAAGGGGATGCAGGGGAGAGGAATGTCGATGGTGCGTCCCGCTGTTTCAAAGCGAAGGAAGGGAGGGGTATTGGCGGGGCGGAGGAACGGATAAATGCGCGGTTTGAGCTCCTCAAATTTTTGAAGCTGCTTTCCTTCCGGGGAATCCGGATCGGGGGCTCCGTTGCTGCCGGTCTCGGGGGCAAGGATGGATTCGCTGCGCTTCGGCTCGGTGGAGCCTCCTTTTTTCTTTTTCTTCTTATTAAACTTGGAAAAAAGTCCCATGGAAATCTTCCTTTTCCTGTAAAGTAGTAGTGTTTATCGCCCCTCTCCAAGGGCTGGCCGTCAAGCCGGAAAATTTGTTATTCCTTTTTTTCACCAGCCTGCTGTGCAAGGCGGCAGGCTGCCACCGCGTCCTCCAAGGTATCGCAGGTAACAAGAAATCTGCCCTTATGGCAGAAGCGGATGGTGGAAAGCCCTGTGAGTTCCTGGAGCGCCGCAGCGTCCCTTCCGGCCCACGCGGCGGGAAAATCAACGGGCGCTTCGCCGTCTTCTCCGCTGGGAACCACCTGTGCGCCGAAACCGCCGCGCTGAGAGGGGTAAATGACAAACTGCGCGTCGGAATGGGCGAGCACATATTTCCATGGGCAGTAGCAGTCGAGCACTACCACGCCATCCTGCATATTGGCGAGGGCCTCGCGCACACGAGCCGAAGCGCGGCACACAGCCCAGATATCCTCCAGCTTTCTTTTCAGAACGCCGCAGGCAAACTCCACAGCTTCGAAATACCGCTCATCGGCGGAAGCGTCGGAATCCCAGGCCGGATTAAAGGTTCCTACAGCGGAAGCCAGCTCGCTTCCGCAACCGGTGTTGTCGTCAAGATCCAGCGGCTGGATGAATTTTTCGTCAAAGTGGGCTGCTTCCCGCGCCGCTTCCTCAGGGGAACAGCCGCGGCAAAGCAGCTGCTCGCCAAAGGCGCGCCACAGCAGGCCGAAGGCTGCATAGGGTACACCGTTTTCCCGCACAGGGGCGCCCTGCTGGTGATGGTCAAATTCTCCCCATCCGATGTCGAATACCAGCCCGTCGAAGCCTTCGGGAACCTGAAAGACGCGGGAAATGCCAATCCCCGGACGCAGCAGGCGCAGCAGAGCGCCGGAGAACACATCGTCCGCGTGAAATTTTCCCGCATGCGTCAGTGCGTATGGGGGAAGCTCATGTTGCTGCATATTGTTTCAATCATCCTTTTCTGTCTTGCGGGAAAAGAGCCGCTGCCGGTAATGGGCGGGGCTGATCCCGTATTTCTTTTTGAATATTTTGGAAAAATTATAAACATCGTCATAGCCCACCGATCGAGCTGTTTCCGTAACTGTGCAGGAGCTGGTTTCCAAAAGCTCCGCCGCCCGGTTCAGGCGCACACGCACCAGAAATTCCTTCGGTGTGACGCCGGTTTCCCGGAGAAAAATCCGGCTGAGATAGCGCCGATCAATTCCCAGCATGGAGGCAATGGATTCGATGGAGATGGGCAGAGCGTAGTTGGCGCGGATATAATCGGAGGTACGCGCCACATAATCCCGCGGTGTGCGCGGGGAAGCGTCCTGTGAGCACAGAATACTGAACAGCCCGTACAGCAGTGAGCACAGAGAAAGCTCTGTGGAGGGGCGCCGGTCCGGGATGGAGCGCAGCTCCTCAAAAAGGGAGGAGGCCTGCGGCACATCGCGCCAGCACACATCGTCTGTAAAACCGGAGGAACGAAGCAGGGAGGGGCACAGAGCTCCGTCAAAACCGATCCAGATGTATTCCCACGGCGTTTTTTCATCCGCCTGGTAAAACGTCAGCTCGCCGGGACGAATCAGAAACATGCATCCCCGATGCAGCGAGTAGGTCACACCGCCGCGCGCGAAGGTTCCGCATCCGCTCATAATGTAATGGATCAGATAGTATTCGCGTGAGGCGTAGCCATAGGAATGGCCCGGATCACAGCGCTCATCTCCGTAGGTAATGGGGTTCAGACCCGGAAAGCTTCGGTTGAGCACCGAACGCTCCACCGCCATCTGGATTTCCTCCTTTCTGCGTGAAAATCAGGCAAAAGCGTACCGGACCGGAAAATCGATCCTTTCAGGGACGCTTTAGTTACATAATACCATGAATGGATTCCTTTATGCAATTCTTTTTTTCAAACTTCCATGGTATGATTGCCTATAGAAAGGGAGGAATTCCCGAAAAAAATTAGGAGGATTTGTGAGATGAAAATTACGTTTATGGGAGCAGGCAGCACGGTTTTTGCCAAGAATGTGCTGGGAGATTCCATGCTCTGCGACGTTCTCTCGGAGAGCGAGATCTGCCTTTATGACATTGACGGCGCGCGTCTGAAAGAATCCTGCATGATGCTTGACAATATCAACCGCAACAGCAATGGCGGCAAAGCCACGATCAAGACCTTCCTTGGTGTGGAGAACCGCAAGGAGGCGCTGCGCGGCGCGGATTTTGTGATCAACGCCATTCAGGTCGGCGGCTATGAGCCGTGCACCGTGATTGATTTTGAGATTCCGAAAAAGTATGGCCTGCGTCAGACCATCGCGGATACCCTGGGCATCGGCGGCATCATGCGCGCTCTCCGCACCATCCCGGTGATGGAGGACTTCGCCCGCGATATGGAGGAGGTTTGCCCCGACGCATGGTTCCTCAACTACACCAACCCGATGGCGATGCTCAGCGGCTTCATGCAGCGCTACACCGGCATTAAGACGGTCGGTTTGTGCCACAGTGTGCAGACCTGCTCGCAGAACCTGCTGGAAGCATTGGACATGAAGGATAAGCTGGAAGGCCGCCGCGAACTGATTGCCGGTATCAACCATATGGCCTGGCTGCTGGAAATTTATGATAAGGACGGCAACGATCTTTATCCGGAGATCTGCCGCCGTGCTCTGCACAAAAACGATACGGAAAAACATAACGACATGGTGCGCTATGAATACATCCGCCGCCTGGGCTACTACTGCACCGAGTCGAGCGAACACAACGCGGAGTATAACCCCTTCTTCATCAAGGCCAAATACCCGGAGCTGATTGATCGCTATCAGATCCCGCTGGACGAGTATCCGCGCCGCTGCGTCAAGCAGATCGACGATTGGAACAAGCGCCGCGATGAGCTGGTGCACAATACCGCTTTGACGCACGAGAGAAGCCGCGAGTATGCTTCCTATATCATGGAGGCAATCGTGACGAACAAGCCGTATAAGATTGGCGGCAACGTCCTGAACACCGGCCTGATTGATAACCTGCCCGCGGATGCCTGCGTGGAGGTTCCCTGCCTGGTGGACGGCAGCGGTGTGACGCCGTGCCATGTGGGACGTCTGCCCGTACAGTTGGCCGCCATGAATATGACGAACATCAATGTGCAGCTTCTGACCATTGAAGCGGCGGTGACAAAGAAGCGCGACCTCATCTACAACGCTGCTATGCTTGAGCCGCATACAGCCGCAGAGCTGTCCATCGACGACATCGTGAAGATGGTCGATGAGCTGATTGAGGCTCATGGCGATTATCTGCCCGCCTACCACTGAGATCAGGGCAGAGGAGCCGGATAAAAAACGGAAAACAGGGCTGTCTGAAGAATTTTTCTTCAGACAGCCCTGCTGCTTTGTTTGTATGTAGAGGGGTTACAGCTTTTTGAGCATATGGATATGCGGCACCGATTCCTCATACACCATATCGCCATAGGCAGCATAGCCAAGAGATTCATAGAATCCCTGTGCGCGGACCTGCGCGCACAGCCCTACCTCCCGTGCGCCAAGGGTTCGGGCCTTTTCTTCGAGCGCTTCCATGATTTGCGCGCCAAGGTGTGAGCCGCGGTATTCGCGCTGCACCGCGATACGCCCGATTGTGAAGCGGCTTTCCCGGGACTCGTCGGGGAACACCCGTCCCGTGGCAAGAGGAAGGCCGTTCTCCCAGAGGACAGCGTGCCAGGCGGCAGGATCCACCGCGTCAAACTCCAAAGCTTCCGCGAACCCCTGTTCCTGCACAAAGACAGCCAGACGAACCTGTCTGCCGCCGTTGGGAAGCCCCCGTGTCAGCGTGATTTCCATTTGGAACCCTCCTTAAACCACCTGGAACAGATAGAATTTCAAATAATTGGTCTCCGGTACATTCCAGAGAATGGGATGATCGGGCGATTGCTGCCGTGCCTCTATCTGGCGAAGGGAACGGCCCGCGTCGGACGCGGCATGCCGGAGCATTTTACAGAACAGCTCCTCCGTCATGAAGTGGGAGCAGGAGCAGGTGGCCAGATAACCGCCGCGCGGGAGAATCTGCATCGCACGCCGGTTGATTTCGTGGTAGCCGCGCTCCGCGCTGTGTACGGTCCCATGGGACTTGGTAAAAGCGGGCGGATCCAGAATGATGTAATCGTACTCCCGGTTTTTTGCGTCCCCCATGGCGGTCAGAAGCTCAAACACATTGGCTTCCCGAAAGGACATGTTTCCCGTCAGATCGTTGCGTTCCGCGTTTTTTCTTGCCATGGCAAGAGCGTCGGCGGAAACGTCCACGGCGCAGACATGTTCGGCCCCCGCCTTTGCCGCGTTAAGGGCAAAGGCGCCGGTGTGGGTGAAGCAGTCAAGCACCCGCCGTCCGGTGGCGAGGCGTGCCGCCGCCTGACGGTTGTACTTCTGATCCAGGAAAAATCCTGTTTTCTGCCCGTTTACATAGTCCACCTCATACCGGATCCCATTTTCACAGATTTCGGTCACACCGGACAGATCCTTGGAAAGCCCTTCCATCTCAAAAAAGCCCTTGCCCTGTTCCATGCCTTCCAGTTCACGGATGCGCACATCGTTGCGCTCATAAAGGGCGTCAATGGTTTCCCCCTCCTCGCGCAGAATTTTGATCAGCAGGCGGAAAATCATTTCCTTGCGCTGCTCCATGCCAAGCGAAAGAGTTTGTGCGACGAGGATGCTGCCAAAGCGATCGACGGTCAGGCCGGGGAAGAAGTCTGCTTCCCCGAAAATCAGACGGCAGCAGGAAAAATCCGGCCCCATGACGGTGCGGCGGTAGTCGACGGCGTGGCGCAGACGGCGCTCAAAAAATGATTCGCTGAAATCGTCGTTGGTGTTGCGGGAGATCAGGCGCAGGCGGATTTTTGAGCGGCTGTTAAACAGGGCGGTGCCGAGCCAGCGGCCCTTCCGATTGAGGACGGTGGCCAAAGAGCCGTCCTCTCCTTCACCTGAGAGGATTTCCGTATCATACACCCAGGGGTGGCCGAGACGGACGCTCCGTTCCGCCTTGTCCGATACGGTAAACCGGGGAAAACCTTGATCCATTCTGTATTCGATCCTTTCTGTCAGTTGCCTTTTATTTTTCTTCTTCCTGAATTCTGGTTTCGATTGCCTGGATAACCGTGTTCAGAGCTTTCAGGCGCGCGTAGCGCTTGTCCTTCGACTCCACAATATACCAGGGGGCAAACTCTGTGCTGGTTTTGCGCAGCATTTCGTTGACCGCTTTTTCATACTGCGGCCATTTTTCACGGTTGCGCCAATCCTCGTCCGTGATTTTCCAGCGCTTTTCCGGGGTGTTTTGACGTTCCTGGAAGCGCTCGAGCTGAGTGTCCGGATCGATGTGGATCCAGAACTTGATCACAATGGCGCCCCAGCGAACCAGCTCCCGTTCAAACTCGTTCATCTCGTAGTAAGCACGCTTCCAGTCCGCTTCGGAGCAAAGGCCCTCCAGACGCTCCACCATCACACGGCCATACCAGCTGCGGTCAAAAATGGCCACATGACCCGTCTTGGGCAGGCGGGTCCAAAAGCGCCAGAGATAGTGTCGGGAAAGCTCAAACGATTCCGGCGCGGCGATAGGATGCACCTCGGCGCCGCGTGGGTCGAGAGCGGAGGCCAGACGTTTGATGTTGCCGCCCTTTCCGGCTGCGTCCCAGCCCTCGTAAACGATAATAAGCGGAATTTTTTTGCGGTACAGCACATTGTGGAGCTCGCGCAATCGTTTCTGTGCGGATTTGAGCTGTGTGCGGTATTCTTCGTCTGAGCGTACCGTTTTATCCAGGCTGACTTTGGACAGCAGGGGCATCTGCACCAGCGGGAACTGCTCTGTTTTCGGCAGAGGGGAGGAGCCGGGACGGCGTTCCAGGGCATGCTCTATGGATTCCGTCACAATGCGGAATGCGGCAAGCTCCGCCTCCTTGCGGTTGGTAGCGTCGAGAATATGCCAGGGGGCCCAGGGGGCAGAGGTAGCCTCCAGATATTTGTCAAAACGCTTGAGATGCTTCTCGTAGTGCTTGTTCTGCTGCCAATCGTTCTTGGTTACGCGCCACTCGGTATTTTTGTCCTCATCCAGCGCTTCCAGACGCTTTTTCTGTTCCTCTTTGGAAATGTGCAGGAACAGCTTAATCACGAGATAGCCGTTTTCCACAAGCTGCCGCTCGAAAATACGGATACCATCCAGGCGTTCCGCCAGATCCTTCTTTTTCAGTTCCTTGCTTTCTGCACTCCGCACGGTTTCTTCCATCCATCCGGAATCAAACAGGACAATTTTTCCGGCCTGTGGGATTTTGGTAAAGTAGTGCCAGAGGAAGGGCTTGCGGAGCTCCTCATCGGATGGAACGCTGCGGGTGCAGACGGTGTAAAAGCGGGGATCGAGATAGCGGATCAACCGGCCAATCAGGCTCCCCTTTCCGGAAGCGCCCCATCCTTCAATCAAAAGAATAACGGGAAGCTTTTTTTCCTTGAGCAGGAGCTGCTGTGCGGAGAGTTTTTCCCGAAAAGATTCGATGGCGGATTCTGCCGAGGGACGTTCAATTTCACGGCCCAGCGGGAATTCCTTCAACATGGTATCACACCTTTCTTTCAGTCCAACCGGTTTTCGTGTCGGATTTTATGAGGCATATCAATCATATTATATCATTTTTCAAAAAGGAATCTATCAAATTTGAAAAATTTTACAATCCTGTGAAGTTTTCGCCATTCTTTTTCGATAAGCCTGGGCGTAATCTCTTTCTTTTTTGTTCAAAGAAAGGAAAGTTATGCTATAATGATCAAACAGAAAATCACAGCGTGGCCGCTTGACGTCCAGACGCATACGCAACCCGGCGGCCGGAGGAAGCAGGGGCGTATTGGGAGAGGGGAAAGGCAATGGAAGATACAAAGCAGACAGTGGGGAGGTTTGCCCCCAGCCCCAGCGGAAGGATGCATCTGGGCAACGTGTTTTGTGCGCTGATGGCCTGGCTGGCGGCCCGATCGGAAGGAGGGCGTATGATTCTCCGGCAGGAGGATCTGGATCCGCAGCGCTGTCTCCGCGAAAATGCGGATATGCTGGAGCAGGATCTCATCTGGCTCGGTCTGGATTGGGATGAAGGCGGCAGCCGGGGAGGGCCGCATGGCCCCTATTATCAAAGCGAGCGTACCGCGATTTATGAGAAGGCGTTCCAAAAACTGCAAAAGCAGGGGTTGGTTTACCCCTGCTTTTGCAGCCGTGCGGAGCTTCATGCTGCCGAAGCTCCGCACCTTTCCAATGGACGTGTGATCTATGTGGGCCGCTGCCGGTCCTTGACGGAGCAGGAACGGCAGACGCTTGCAAAGAGCCGCAGGCCTGCCGCCCGCCTGATGGTTCCGGAGGAAACCATTTCTTTTCGTGACCGCTGCTGCGGCGTTTACCGGGAAAATCTGGCCCACGAGTGCGGAGATTTCCTCGTGCGCCGCTCCGACGGCGTGTTCGCTTACCAGCTTGCGGTGGTGGTGGACGACGCTCAGATGGGCGTCACACAGGTGGTGCGGGGACGGGATCTGCTCGATTCCACGCCGCGCCAGCTTTATCTGTACAGACTGCTTCAGCTGCACGCGCCGGAGTTTGGGCATATCCCGCTTTTGCTGGCCCCGGATGGCAGGCGGCTTTCCAAGCGCGACGGCGCTCTGGATCTCGGCGCTCTCCGTAAGCGTTTTTCCTCGGGGGAAATCCTTGGGTTCCTTGCCTGTATTGCGGGGCTCACGGATCGTCCGGAACCGGTTTCCGCCCGGGAGCTGATCCCGCTGTTTGCATGGGATAAGCTGCCTCGTGAGGATATCCGTCTCCCGGCCTGGCTGTGGGATTAAGGCCGGTAATCCCGGCAGGCCTCTGCATAGGCGAGGATGTTTTCCCATGGTACTTCGGGTTCCAGCAGGTGCGTGGGGGCGGGCAGAAACCCTCCGAAGGTTTTGGCGATTTCCATATGCTCGAATACCTTGGCCCGCACCTCGTCCGGTGTTCCGAAGGGCATGGTGGTCTGTGTGCCAATGGTTCCATGGAAGCTGACAGAGCCGCCAAACTCCTGCAGTACCGGCTGAATTATTCCAAACAGCTGCTTCTCGATTCCGGCCAAAGCATCCAGGAGATCGCGGCTGCCTGCCGGTTTGCGGATGCGTTTGCCTTTTCCAAGGCGTTCCGGCGGTATTATGGGCTGTCTCCTTCTCAGTTTCGGAAGAATTTTTCCCATTTTGTCTGAACAGAAGGAACTGTTTATCCCTCCGCCGCCAGACGCTCCGCAATGGCTTTGCCGGTAGGGGTGCCGGCAAGACCGCCTTCGCCCGTCTCGCGCAGGGAATCGTCCATTTCCGTGCCGACGCGGGCCATCGCGTCAATCACCTCATCCGCCGGGATGCGGCACTCTACACCGGAAAGCGCCATATCCGCGCAGCTCAGCGCGTTGACAGCCCCCACCACGTTCCGGTGGACACAGGGGACCTCCACCAGCCCGGCCACAGGATCGCACACCAGCCCCATCAGGTTGGACAGCGCCATGGCGCAGGCGTGGGCGCACATGGCGGGAGTACCGCCGCGGATCTGTACGAGCGCTGCGGCTGCCATAGCCGAAGCGGAGCCGATCTCCGCCTGACAGCCTCCCTCCGCGCCGGAAATGGAGGCGCGTGTCGCAATGACTTCCCCGAACCCCGCCGCCACATAGAGAGCGTGCAGGATTTCCTCCTCGCTTTCCCCGCTCCGCAGCAAGGGAAGCAGGACGGCGGGAAGGACGCCGCAGGAACCGGCGGTCGGAGCTGCTACAATACGCTTCATGCAGGCGTTGCACTCGCTGATCCGCAGCGCCTGTGCGATTACCTCCTGGAAAAAGCGGCCGCCGTAAAGCCTGCCGCTTTCCATGGCAGACTGCACCTTGGCACTGTCTCCGCCGGACAGGCCGCTGCGGGAGCGTTCCTCCGGCCGGTATGCATCGCCGGATTCCTTCATAGCTTCCCACAGACGCGTCATTTGTTTCAGGGAGTCCTCCCGTGTGGACTGGCCCTCTGCCAGATCCTCCTGCAAAATAACCTCCCAGAGCGGAAGGCCGCTTTCCTCTGTCTGGCTCAGCAGAGCGGCAATGGAATCGATCGCCATAATGCGTCTCCTTTCATACGTCGAGATTCAGCCGGGTTACGCGGGCCACACCATCCGCCTGTTCCAGCTCATGTGCCAGCTCCTCCGGAATGTATTGGTCGCACTCAATCACCATCACAGCGTAGCCTCCGGGGAAATTGCGGCAGAGCTGCATGGTGGCAATGTTCAGCCCGAAGCGCGCCAGCAAGGCTGTCACAACGGCGGCGCAGCCGGGCTTGTCCTCGTTGTGGACAATGAGTGTGTTGCTGCCGCCGGAGAAGCCCGTCTCGATTCCGTCCACGCGGCAGATCTGGATCCGTCCGCCGCCCAGGGAAGAGGCGACTACATCCAATCGTTCTCCCTTCGCGTTTTCTACGGAAAGGGCCGCTGTGTTGGGGTGGACATTTTTCAGCGTTCCTGTGGTGAAGGAGAAGGAAAGTCCTGCCTGCTCCGCGAGGGTAAAGCTGTCCGGGATCCGCGGATCGTCCGGATGCATTCCCAAAAGCCCCGCCACAATGGCACGGTCGGTGCCATGGCCCCGCCCTGTCTGTGCGAACGAGCCATGCAGCAGAATAGACGCGCGGGCAGGTTCTCCGCCCAGCATAGCGCGCGTCACCAGGCCGATTTTTACCGCGCCTGCGGTGTGGGAGCTGGAAGGCCCTGTCATGATGGGGCCAATCACATCAAACAGTCTCATACGGTGCCTCCTTTGTGCAATGCCTGAAATTGTGTTTCGAGCCAGGAAAGGGCTTTTTGGTAGCCCTCTTCGTCCAGCGGAAAGCTTTCCTCGGCGGCCAGTTCGCTTTTTTCCAGGCAAAGACGCCCCATCCAGACGGAGACGGTAATCGTCTCCTTGTTTTTGGCATTTAACCGGTAATTGAAACCGTCCATGCTGCCGCAGTAGATGTTGTAGTTCAAGGTGAAATAATCCGCCTTTGGGATTTCAAAGCGGTTTTCTTCCATGAGGATTCTCCTTTTGGCCGTTCCGTTGGATTTTATGCGCGCTGCTCCGTACCGCGAAGCTCTTTCAGCAGCGCTGGGATTTGTTCCGGGGAAACGTGTGGGATGAGAGTGCCATCGATCCGCAGGTTCGGTGCGGTGCCGCAGCTTTTGAGACAAATCTGCGTCTTGAGCAAAATGCTTCCATCCTGTGAAATGCCTTCATTTTCCACTCCGAGTTCGCGCCGCAGCGCTTCCAGCACAGCTCCGCCCTGCTTGCCAAGACAGCAGCGGCCGGTGCAGGCTGTGATAACGTGCCGGTATGCGGCTTCCCGCAGGCTTGGATAGCGCCGGACCAGCCCGGCGATCAGGCTTTGCGGCACACCGCAGGCGGCAGCGGCTTCGTGCTGGACGTCAGGGGGAACACAGCCGCAGACCTCCTGAATTTCACGCAGAAGTTCCACAAGGACGGTCTGATCCGTTTTATCGCGCCGTCCGGCATAATATTCCAGAATTTCCTGAATGGATTCCTGCATGCTATCCCTCCCTTTCTTTATGGAAAAAGTGTTCCCGGATCTCCTTTTCATGATACCGGGATCGTGGGGAAAAGGCAAGGAAAATCTCCGAAAGAGCAGAGAAAAAAGCAGAGAAACGCCGCAGCGTTTCTCTGCTTTTTGTGTGCCGCATCGGCGCGGCTTTATGCGTTCTTCTGGCTTTTGGCCGTTTTCTGGCTTTTGATGACCTTCAGGCGGGAGAACTCCTCGCGATCCTTTTCCTCCAAAGCGTCGGTGATAAATTTCACCGTCTCCTCAAAGCGCGGGATCATAATGTTTTTCAGTGCATTTGCCCGCTTCTGCGTCTTTTTGATCGCGTCCGCCAGGCGGTACACGCTGTTTTCCACCTCGGCCAGCTCAGCCGTCAGCCGCTTGACCTCGTTGAAGCGTTCGTAGGCGCGGTCCATCATCGAGTTGGTGCTGGACAGGCCGTAGGGGATGGGATCGTTGTGTTCCGTGAGGGAAACCATGGGGATCTCCACGCCCATGACGCTGCGGAAGGCGACGTTCAGACCATTTTCCACCGGTACCGTGCGCGAGACTTCGTAGCAGATGCCCGAGGCAATGTTGGCCATCTGAAGAGCCTTGTAAGCCTGCGCGTAGGTTGTGTCAATCTTATCCTGTATACTGGCGGCGCGGTCGATCAGGGCCATCATCTCGCGGATCAGGATATTGCGCTTCCGATCCAGAAGCTCAAAGCCTGTGTGCGACAGTTCAAGCGATTTCTTCGTCGCCAGAAGGTTGCCTTTTGTGGGGACCGTCTGGACCGCCATGGCTTACGCCTCCTTCTGTTCCGGATGGTAATACTGGTCGAGCAGTTTGTCGTCCACACGATCCAGCTCCTCGCGCGGCAGCGTGGAGAGCAGCTGCCAGCCGAGATCCAGGCTTTCCCCGATGGAACGGTTTTCGTTGGCTCCCTGGCTGACAAAATGCTGCTCAAAGAGCTTGCCGAACTCAATGTATTTCTTATCCGTGGGAGAAAGCTCCTCCTCGCCGATAACGGAAGCCAGCGAACGGGCGTCCATCACCTTCGCGTAGGAAGCAAAGAGCTGGTTGGAGAGGGCGGAGTGGTCGGCGCGGGTATAACCCTCGCCGATGCCGTCCTTCATCAGACGGGACAGGGACGGCAGGATCGAGACGGGCGGATAGGTACCGGAATTATCCAGCGTACGGTCGAGCACGATCTGTCCCTCGGTGATGTAGCCTGTCAGATCGGGTACCGGGTGCGTTACGTCGTCGTTCGGCATCGTCAGGATCGGGATCTGCGTCACAGAGCCGCTCTTGCCGCGCACCATACCGGCGCGCTCATACAGGGAAGCCAGATCGGAATACAGGTAGCCCGGGAAGCCCTTTCTGCCGGGGATCTCGCCCTTACTGGAGCTGAACTCACGCAGAGCCTCGGCGTAGGAGGTCATATCCGTCATGATGACGAGCACATGCATGCCCTGCTCGAAGGCAAGGTACTCGGCGGCGGTCAGCGCGCAGCGGGGCGTCAGGATACGCTCGATGATCGGGTCGTTCGAGAGGTTGAGGAACATGACAACCTTTTGCAGAACGCCGGATTCGTCAAACGAACGGCGGAAATATTCGGCCACATCGTTCTTCGCGCCCATGGCGGCGAACACGATGCAGAATTTTTCCTCACCCTCGTCGCTGATGCGTGCCTGCCGCGCGATCTGCACAGCCAGCTCATTGTGCTTCATGCCGGAGCCGGAGAAGATGGGCAGCTTCTGGCCGCGAATCAGCGTCATCAGCGTGTCAATGGTCGAAATACCGGTATTGATATAGTTTTTCGGATAGACACGGGAAACCGGGTTGATCGGGGTCCCGTTGATGTTGGCGCGCGCCACGGGGTAAATGTCGCCCAGACCGTCGATCGGCCGTCCCGCGCCGTCAAATACACGCCCGAGAAGCTCGGGGGAGAGGGCCAGCTCCATGGGGTGGCCCTTCAGGCGGGTGCGCGTGTTGTCCAGGGAGATGCTGCGCGTGCCCTCAAACACCTGGATGACCACACGGCTGCCTTCCATCTGAACCACACGGCCCTGGCGCAGCGTGCCATCCTCCAGGCGGATGTCCACGACCTCCTCAAAGGATGCGCCCTCCACATCGTCCAGAACGATCAGCGAGCCGTTGATTTCGCGCACGCCCAAATAATCGATCAGCATTGTTAATCGCCTCCTTGCCGCGTTACGACGTTACCAGTTCGGCCAGCAGCTTGTCAATCTCGGCGACATATTCGTCGAAGAGATCCAGCCGGTCGTTGGGGATGTCGTACTTCATCTTGACCAGCTTGTCAAACAGACCCGTCTCAAGAATATTCGAGATCGGAACGCTGGCAGAGACAAGCTGCCGGGCCTTGCGGTACAGATGAAGGATGACGCGCATCATCTGCTTCTGCTTTTCCATCGGCACAAAGGTATCGTCCTTGTGGAAAGCGTTCTGCTGGAGGAAGCCGACGCGGATGACGCGGGCCGTCTCGATGACAAGCTTCTGATCGTCCGGCAGGACGTCCGAGCCAATCAGCTTGACAATCTCCATCAGCTGGTTTTCTTCCTGAAGCAGACGGTTGATACGGCGGCGGTACTTCACGAAATCCTCTCCGAGGTTCTCGGTGTACCACGGATCCAGGTCAAGGAAATATTCGCTGTAGCTCTGGGTCCAGTTGATGGCGGGATAATGGCGGGCGTATGCCAGCGCCTTGTCCAGCGCCCAGAAGCAGCGGGTGAAGCGCTTGGTGTTCTGCGTGACAGGCTCGGAGAAGTCGGAGCCCTGCGGGGACACGGCGCCGATGATGGTAACGGAGCCGTCGGAGCCGTTGAGGTTGACGCTCATGCCGGCGCGCTCGTAGAACTCGGAAAGGCGGCTCGGCAGGTAGGCCGGGAAGCCTTCCTCGGCGGGCATCTCCTCCAGACGGCCGGAGATCTCACGCAGAGCTTCCGCCCAGCGGGAAGTGGAGTCCGCCATGATGGCCACATGGTAGCCCATATCGCGGTAGTATTCCGCCAGTGTAATGCCGGTGTAGATGGACGCCTCACGGGCGGCCACAGGCATGTTGCTTGTGTTGGCAATCAAAACGGTACGGTCCGTCATCGGACGGCCGGACTTCGGGTCGATCAGTTCGGAAAACTCGTCGAGCACCTGGCTCATCTCGTTGCCGCGTTCGCCGCAGCCGACGTAGATAATAATGTCAGCGTCGCACCATTTGGCGAGCTGGTGCTGTGTCATGGTTTTGCCCGTTCCGAAACCGCCGGGGATGGCGGCGGTGCCGCCCTTGGCGATGGGGAAGAGGGTGTCGATAACACGCTGGCCGGTGATGAGCGGCAGCGTCGTCTGCAAGCGCTGTTCCACCGGGCGGGGGGTGCGGATCGGCCAGTGCTGGCACAGCGTCAGTTCATGGAGCGCGCCCTTTTTGTCGCGCAGGACCGCCACCGTGTCGTTGACCTTGTATTTGCCGTTCGGCTGAACGGATTCAATCACACCGCTCAGAAGCGGGGGAATCATGCAGCGGTGCTCAATGATGGGAGTCTCCGGGCAAACGGCGTAAATGTCGCCGCCTTTGACCTTGTCGCCCTTTTTGATGCGAAGCGTCACGTCCCATTCGCGTTCTTCATTGAGAGCGGAGACGCTGCTGCCGCGCGAGATAAACGCGCCGCTTTGCTCCTCGATCGCCTTGAGCGGGCGCTCGATACCGTCAAAAATATTGTCCAGGATGCCGGGGCCCAGCGTGACGTTCATGGGGCTTCCGGTTCCGACCACGGGCTCGCCGGGGCGCAGGCCCGTCGTTTCCTCATACACCTGGATGGTGGTCAGCTCGCTTGTGATGCCGATGACCTCGCCCACCAGGCGCTCATTTCCCACGTAGACCATTTCCATCATGGAAAAGCTGTGGGACTCCTTTACGGTAACGACAGGGCCGTTAATCCCGTAAATTACGTTCATATCGTTCATTCGGATATCATCGCCTTCCTGAAAGGACTTCCCGGGAAGCGTCCCGGGCGCGGCGGGGAAGCCTCAATCCCCTCCGGACTTGCCGGCGGGCTCAGCCCACCGAGAGATGGGAGATCTCTTCAAACCATTCCCGCTGGTTTTCCAGCAGAGCGTCAAGCGTGGAGTCAAGCTCCAGATGCAGCGCGGCACTCTCTGCGCGCAGTCCGCCGAGGGTAATGGAATCGTCCTCGGTGAAGCTGCACGGTGCGCCGAATGCCTTCTGGATCGCCGGCTGGAACGCTTTGTCCGCGGCGCGCAGATAGAACACAATGTCCTCCGGCAGCTTGGCTCCGGCTGCGCGGCTGTCAAACGCTTTGCGAGCCTCGTCCGCGAAATGCTCCAACAGCTTGGGATAATGTTCGCTCTTTGTTTTCTCGCTGAGAATGGCGGAGGCTTTGTTGAAAACCTCCTGCGTGATGCGGTTGCGCTTTTCAAGGAGCGCGCGCCGTCCGGCCATCTCCCGCTGAGCCATTTCCCTGGAAATCCGGCCGCGCATGTCGGCCATTTCCTTTTGGATCAGGTGGTAGGACTCGACGAGAACCTCGTCCTCCGCCTCCTGCAGTTCTTTCTTTTTGAAATCCGCCACTTCCTCCTCGATCTTCTGGCGCTGTTCGAGCGCGTAATGATTGATCGCCTGATGGAACTTGGCGAGTTTTTCTTCATTGGCCATGTGGGAAACCCTCCCGTCTCCGCCGTGCGCGGCGGCTACTTAAATTTTTACTCCGATTGCCTCTCGCACATAGCGGGTAATGGAGTCCTTGGTGCGCCCGTTGCCGTGGCGATCCGGGATCTCCACGATGAGGGGGCGCTTCTGGTTCAGCTTCAAGTCGTAAACCAGATCGGGGCAAAGCTGGAGGAGGGTTTCCGTGATCAGGACCACAGCCACATCCTCCATCGCCATGGCGCTGCGAAGCGCGTGTTCAACTTCTTCGCGTTCATGCACCACAACCCCTTCGATCCCGGCAAGGCGCATGCCGACCTGGGTGTCCACGTTATCGCTGATGAGGTAAAATCGCATCGGCGCACCTGCTTTCCTGTAAATAATTAAGATTCTTAAAGGTTGGATTCAAGCTGAGACTCAGGCTCAGCACTTCATCCAAATCAGGATAGCGATCAAGAGGCCGTACAGGGCGATACCTTCGCCAAGAGCCACGAAAATCATCGCTTTACCAAAGGCCTTGGGATCCTCACTCGTCGCGCCGATAGCGGCGGGAGCAGCGGAAGCAACAGCGATACCGCCGCCAACGCCGGCAATACCAACGGCCAGAGCCGCCGCAACAAGACCCAGACCGTTCACAGCGCCGGTGTCGGCCGCAGTCTCCTGTGTCTCAGCGGTGGTGGCGGTGGGCTCGACATCACCTGCCGCGAAGGAATTCGCGGCAGGCAGGGCGAAGGAGAGTGCGCACACGGCGAGGAAGCTCAGAAGCTGGAGCGCAAAAGCGCGGCTCTTCTTGGTGCCGCGGCGGACGGAACGAACCGCCAGAACGGCGGAAGCAATCAGAAATACGGTCGGAATGGCAAGAAACAGAGCAGTCATGTTGTGATACCTCCAAACAATGCAGTATTAGTGGATAGCGGCAAACGCCGCCGGTATATGGGGAGCTTTTTGAGGAAAGGGCCCTTTTCCCAAAAAGCAGCTCAACGCTTTTGTCCAACGACAATCGGACGGAACGGACGGCCGCCGCCTTCGAAGAAGCGGCTGAACATCTCGTAGAATTCGAGACGCATCACCTGGATGCCGACCAGAAGGCCCTCCATGCCCATCACCACGATGTTGCCGAGGACAACGATCAGCAGGTAGCCGATTCCTCCCGACATGTCCGCCAGGGTGAACACCATCGTCATCATTCCGGCGTGAACCAGAACAAACGCGCCGACGCGCAGGAAGGAGATGGTGTTGCTGGCGTAGCCAAGCAGGACTTCAAAGAGCTCAAAGAAATTCTCGGTGATATATCCGCCCCAGCTTTCCGGCTTCCAGTCGGGCCGGTGCTCCACCAGGCCGCCAAGTACTCCGGCGAACATGATGACGAGCAGCGGAAGGATAATCAGCAGGGCCACATAGAGCGGCGTGACAATCTGCCAGCCGAAGGCAAGCTGTCCGCCGAAACCGGCGACGATGCTGCCGTAAAAGACAAAGCCCGCGATGCCGTTCGGGCCGAACAGCGCGCTTTCATACCGCCTGCGCCGCAGGGAGCAGATGATATTGATGGCAATCGCTGTCAGAACCAATACAATGCCGATGCATACGGCGGCAAGAATAATCATGATGGTTGTGTCCGATTCCATAACTTCCACCGGCTTTTCCGAAAGGCCGAACAAAGCCTTGTACATGGGATCGAGCACATGCTCGTAACCAAAAACAGAGCCATATACCAGCCCGAAGAAGGCGGAGGAGAAGCCGCAGGGGATAAGGGCTTTGCCCAGCGCCATGCGCTTGAAGCGCCACATCAGCGCGCCCACAAGTGACACGCACAGGCCCTGGCCGACGTCTCCGAACATGATGCCGAACAGCAGCACATAGGTGATGGCGACAAACGGCGTGGGATCCAGCTCATCGTATTGCGGCAGGCCGAACATATCCACAAAGAACTCGAAGGGCCGAATCAGCTTCTTATTTTTGAGCTGCACGGGCGGAGAATGTTCCAGTTCGTTTTCCGCCTTGTCCAGCGTGTAGTCAACGCTGGTCAGTTTGTCCAGCTCCCGGCAGAAGCTTTCCTCCTTTTCGGCGGGAATCCAGCCGGTGAGGATAAAGTTATCATGATACCGCGCCGCATAGTGGCGGATGGAGAAATAAACGGATTGCTGGTTGAGGTAGGAGTATACCTTCTGGGCCTCCTTGCGCTCTTTTTTCCAGAGTGCGCCAATTTTTGCGTCTACCGCCTTGATTCGTTCGATCTCCTTCGCGCGTTCCTCGCGCAGGGCCTCCACAACGTGTTCCGGCGTGCTGTGCAGCTCGGCCAGACGCACGCGCTCAAAGTAGAGACTGGAGAAAATGCGGTCCACCTCGCTGACCATCTCAATCGGGGAGAAATAAACGCCCCAGTATTGAATGTCGTCCGAGGTGCAGGGGAAGAAGATCACATAAGGGTTCTGATGGTAATGGTTCAGCTTTTCATAGCTGTCCTTCGGCAGGCGGCCGAACCGTACCTTAATATAGCGGCATTCCCGGATGGAGTCCAGATCGAGATCCAGCCCTGTAAAATGGCTGGCCTCCTCCATCTCCCGTGTGCAGGACTGGATTCGGGCCTGCGCGTCGTTTCGCTCCTCTTGTAAATGCTGGAATTGTTCAGCCAGGGAAGAAACATATTCCTCAAGCTCATCCCGGTCATAGCTGACGTTGTCCAGCGCTTCGTTCGGCAGCAGCTCCAGCCGTATGCGGGAGCCGTTGAACGCGTCACAGAGACGCTGTAAGGGTTCCGCATACGGGTTTTCCTCCGTAATGGGGGAGAATTTCGCGGTGTCTGAGTAAAAGGAAAGTGAGTTGTCGGGATGGAAGCATGCGGATCGTCCGCACACAGCGGTCACGCTGTCAAGCTCCGTCATCCGCCCGATCATACTCACAACCTTAATTTTGAGGACGGCCAAACAAACACCTCCCTTCAAAAATCAACCACAGTGAGCATGCTTTTGATTTCATCCGGCGCGAGCTGGTAACGGATTCCCTCAACGATGGTGATGATGTCTCCGACCTCGATCTCCATCAGGAAAATGTAGCTCATAAGCACAACGCTTGGATGCGTGGAAAAACGGATATCCCGGCGGCAGATCCGGTACTTCGTCCGGTTCATCAGCTGTTCGACGTAGGCGTAGGAGCCCTGTGACTTGATGAACTGCATTCCGACGGGGGTTTTGCGTATAATGGAGACAAGCTCCTCCTGGCTCTGCGCCTCCAGCAGGGCGTTCAGATGACGCTCGTGGAGCTGCCCGAAGGGCAGAAGCGCGCTGCGCACCACATCGATTCCCTCATTATGAATAAAGCGCAGGCGGGCGATGCGCAGATAATTCTGCAAATCAATGTAGGATTCAAACATCTGGCGAAGCTGGGCTGCCGTCTCGCCGCGCGTATGTTTGCGGATTACCTCGAACACCTGGCCGTACAGATACGTATACAGCGCATTCTCGATTCCCGTATAGTTGAGCGGAACGCCCGGTGCGGGACGGAAGCTTTCCAGGGCCTTGCGGTACGGTGTGTGGGAAACCGCAAGGAGAAGGTCATCGTAACTGCGGATATGCGACAGAGCTGTGAGATCCAGATGGGTATGCGCCGTGAGATAAGCGGGCATCGCGAACAGGTATTCCTCCGGTACATCGCCCTCCAGAAGAACGAGACTGTGAAGGATTTGTTCGATCTCGCCGCGCGAAATCAGGTAATTGGCGAAATGCTCGCCGATCGTGACCTCATAGCGGCATAGAGCGGAGTTGTCCTCAAACAGCTTCTGGCGCAGCCGGATTTCCAGCTGTCCGCGGTGAATGTCGCTTTCGTTGATTCCGGCGAGAATGGAGCCGTAGGAGGTCTGGTTTTTCAGATAAGAAGCAACCTCGCTCACCGTCCGGCATTCCAGCAGCTCGCGGTAATTCGCGCGCGTCAGGCGGCGTCCGTACATAGCGCGCGCCTTGGCCAGAATCACATTGGAAGAATAAGTTGGAACCATAGCTGATACCGCCTTTCCGGGTGAATATCGGGCGCTTACGCCTGAAGAACCCGTTTTGCCAATTCCTGAGCCCAGCGGTCGGCGTTTTCAGCGTACTGTGCGTCAAGCTGCGCGGAAATTTCATTCTGTCTGGCCTGCACCAGCTTCCAGGCATTTTCAGCGGCTTCCCGCTCCTTCGGCTCGTTGAGCGCAATTCTCTCCCGCGCCCGCTTGAGGTAATCCTCCCGGATCTCCTCGCGCTTCGCCGCAACCTCTTTTTCCGAGTTGATTTTTTCCTGCTGGGCCGCTTCTGTGATTTCTCTGGCCCGGCGATCCATATCAACGATTTCTTTAACCATATTCTGCATGCTGCACGCACCTCCTCACAGGATTTTCTGGAAGCAGCAATCATTTTTTTCGTGGCTATTATAGACCTCAATTTTTTGTTTGGCAATATCGAATAAAATGAAATATCTTGAAAACTCGCTGTGCAAAAATGGAGATATCACACAAAATTTTAAAATTATTTTTCTTTAAAAGAATGAAAGGTAAAAAAACGATCAGTTTTTTCCCCTTTTTGCGCGCACGCAGACTTAGTTCTTGAGACTTTGCATCGGGGCAGGGATCCGGCCGCCGCGGCGGATAAATTTGAGCGGGGACCAGCGGTTGACCTCCATGACGGGCCCGCCGCCGAGCAGACCGCCGAAGCTGAGCTCCTCGCCCGCCTTTTTACCGATGGCGGGAATCACGCGCACTGCCGTCGTCTTGGAGTTGACCATGCCGATGGCCGCCTCGTCCGCGATGATGGCGGAAATGATTTCCGCTGGTGTATCGCCGGGGATGTTGATCATATCAAGGCCGACGGAGCACACCGCCGTCATGGCCTCCAGCTTGGTGATCGAGAGCGCTCCGCAGCTTGCGGCGCGGATCATGCCCGCATCCTCGGTGACCGGGATAAACGCGCCGGACAGGCCGCCAACATGGGAGGAGGCCATGACGCCGCCCTTCTTCACCGCGTCGTTGAGCAGGGCAAGGCAGGCGGTGGTGCCGTGCGCGCCGCAGCGTTCCAGCCCCATTTCCTCCAGAATGTGCGCCACACTGTCGCCTACGGCAGGGGTCGGTGCGAGGGAGAGATCAACGATGCCGAACGGCACATACAGGCGGCGGGAGGCTTCCTGTGCGACAAGCTGCCCCATGCGGGTGATTTTGAAGGCCGTCTTCTTCACGATGTCCGCAACCTCGGTGATATCGCAGTCGCCCGCCTTCGCAAGGGCCGCGCGCACCACGCCGGGGCCGGAAACGCCCACGTTAATCACGCAATCCGGCTCGCCGGGGCCGTGAAACGCGCCCGCCATAAAGGGGTTGTCCTCCGGAGCGTTGCAGAATACGACCAGCTTAGCCGCGCCGATGCAGTCGCGGTCCGCCGTGGCCTGCGCCGTTTCCAGCACAATCTGGCCCATGCGGTCCACTGCGTCCATGTTGATGCCGGATTTCGTGGTGCCGATGTTTACAGAGGAGCAGACCAGCTCTGTCTCGGAAAGAGCCTGCGGGATGCTGCGCATCAGAGCGTAATCGCCGGGGCCGAATCCCTTGTGGACCAGTGCGCTGTAGCCGCCGATGAAGTTGACACCCACGGTGTGTGCGGCACGGTCAAGCGCCTTGGCATAGCGGATCGGATCCGCGCCCGGGCAGGCGCCCGCAATCATGGCAATCGGGGTGACGGAGATCCGCTTGTTGATGATCGGGATCCCGTATTCCTTGCTGATGTCCTCGCCCGTCTGCACCAGTCGGCCGGCATAGCGGCAGATCTTGTCATAGATCTTGTCGCATGCCTTGTCACAGTCACTGTCAATGCAGTCGAGCAGGGAAATGCCCATTGTGATGGTGCGCACATCCAGATTTTCGTTGTCGATCATGTTGATCGTTTCCAGGATATCATGGGAGTTGATCAAGCTAAAACACTCCTTCAGAGTAAAATGAAATGTCCGGGCTGCCGGGATGGCGCTCAGACATGGTGCATACTATTGAAAATATCCTCGTGCATCACATGGACAGTCAGGCCCATTTCATTGCCGAGGGAGGTCAGGCAATCGGAAAGCTCACTGAAGGGGACGCTGCATTTGGAAATGTCTACCATCATGATCATGGCGAAAAGTTCTTGCAGAATCGACTGGGTGACTTCCACCACATTGACATTGTGTTCCGCGCAGATGGTGGAGACGCGGGCAAGGATTCCTACCATGTCCTTACCGATTACAGTGATCACAGCATGCATAAAAATACCTCCAAACTTGATTGCTTCGGGAAGCTGTTTTCCAAACAGAACCAGAAAAATATAGATAAATTCATTATGTTCCTTTTAGCCGAAATTGTCAACCGCAAAGAGGAACGGCGGCTTTTGGAGGAATTCCGGCGAAAAGGCGCAAAAAGAACTGGAAAAAAAACCGGATTCCTGTTATCCTGATAATAAAATAAAGACAGAAAGCCTGGTGCAGCGATGCTGAAAATGAATTTGCCGGACAGCCACACACATACGCTTTTTTCTCCTGACTCCGAGGAACCGGTGGAAAAATTGTGTGCAGCAGCGGCAGAGAAGGGAATTTCCCATCTGACCATCACGGATCATTGTGAATGCAACGACTTTGAAAAGGATTCCTATGGAGAGCGGATCCGCGGCTCGTTTGAAGCGGTGAAAGCCCAGCAGGGAAGCTTTGGGAAACTGCAAATCCTGTGCGGGGTGGAGCTTGCGCAGCCCATGCAGAATCCGCAAGCGGCCAGAAAGCTTCTCTCCTCCCATGCGTTTGACTTTGTTTTGGGATCCATCCATGCGATAAGGGGGAAGCAGGATTTTTATTTCCTCGATTATACCTCCATGGATGATCCCTGCGCCCTCTTGGATCGCTATTTTGAGGAGGAGCTGGAGCTGGTGAGAGACTGGGATGATTTTGACTCTCTGGCGCATCTGACCTATCCTCTGCGCTACCTGATGGGAGAATACGGAGTTCCTGTGGATCTGCGCCGCTTTTCCGGAATCATAGATGAGATTTTCCGCACTTTGATTCGCTCCGGCCGTGCACTGGAGGTCAACACGTCCGGACTGCGCCAAAAAATCGGAAAGCTGCTGCCCGACCGGGAGTTTTTGCAGCGGTATCGGGAGCTGGGCGGCAAACTTGTCACCATTGGTTCCGATGCCCACAAAGCCGCGGATGCTGGGAGCGGGTTGGAGGAAGGCGCGGCAGTCCTGAGATCCTGCGGTTTTTCCGAAATTGCCGTCTATGAAAAACGCAATCCCCGGTTCTTGCCGCTGTGAAGGATTTTCGGCAAAGGTTGCAAAAAGTCTCATGGGTGAGTATACTTAAAATGATTCTCTTTATTCGGAAGCTGCTTTCCGTTCCAAACCTTATTAGGGACGGAAAGGCGAGACAATATAAAACGATTGAGATAGAAAAAGGAGCGTGCGAACGATGGATAAATTGCTGGGACTGCTTCAGGAAAATGCCCGCCTGAGCTGCGAGCAGATGGCTGTGATGCTGGGAAAGACGGCGGATGAGGTCCGGGCGCAGATTGCGCAGTATGAAAAGGACGGTGTGATCCGCGGCTACCATGCGCTGATCAACTGGGAAAAGGCCGACGCCAACCGTGCCTCGGCTCTGATTGAGCTGCGCGTGACGCCGAAGCCGGACAAGGGCTTTGACGAGATCGCCGACAAGATTATGCAGTTTGAAGAGGTGGAGAGCGTTTATCTCATGTCCGGCGGCTTTGATTTGGCGGTGCGCGTCAACGCCAGATCCATGCAGGATATCGCGCTCTTTGTGGCCAAGCGGCTGGCTCCGCTCGATTCCGTACTGTCCACGGCCACGCATTTCATTCTGACCCGTTATAAGGATGGCGGGGTGGTGCTCGATCCGGAGGACGAGCGCGACGAGAGGAGGACCGTGCTCTGTGATTGATTATCAGCAGAAAATGAATCCGGCGGTCCTCGAGATCCCGCCTTCGGGGATCCGCAAGTTTTTTGATATCGCGAACGAGATGGAGGACGTGATTTCCCTCTCCATCGGCGAGCCGGATTTTGTTACCCCTTGGCATGTCCGGCAGGAGGGTATCCGATCGCTGGAGGACGGCAAAACCTGGTACAGCCCGAACCGCGGCTTTTCCGAGCTGCGGCAGGAGATCTCCCGCTGGCTTGACCGCCATTATCAGGTGGAGTACGATCCGGACAAGGAGCTTTTGGTTACGGTTGGCGGCAGCGAAGCCATAGATCTGTGCTTTCGCACGCTTTTGGCTCCGGGCGATGAGGTTCTTGTCCCGCAGCCCAGCTTTGTCTGCTATGGACCGCTGGCCAGCATGGCGGGCGGTGTCCCCGTAATTATTGAGACGAAGGCGGAGAACAGCTTCCGTCTGACGCCGGCAGAGATTGAGGAGAAGCTGACGCCCCGCACCAAGCTGCTGGTGCTTCCGTTCCCGAACAATCCGACCGGAGCCGTCATGCGCCGCAGCGATCTGGAAGCGGTGGCGAAGGTGGTCAGGCGGCACGATCTGCTGGTCCTCTCGGATGAAATCTACAGTGAACTGACCTATGGAGGAACGCCCCATGTCTGCTTCTCCACCATTGAGGGGATGCGGGAGCGCACCATCGTGGTGAACGGTTTCTCCAAAGCGTTCGCCATGACAGGCTGGCGTCTTGGCTATGCGGCTGGTCCGAAAGAGCTGGTGGCACAGATGACAAAGCTGCATCAGTATGGAATCATGTGCGCGCCCACCACGGCGCAGTATGCCGCCATTGAGGCGCTCAAAAACGGCGATTCCGATATTCAGAACATGTGCTCACAGTATGATATGCGCCGCCGTCTGATCGTGGACGGCTTCAACCGCATGGGCCTGACGTGCTTTGAGCCGGAAGGCGCGTTCTATGTATTCCCCTGCATCCGCAGCACGGGGATGACGAGCGAGGAATTCTGCGAAAAGCTGATCTATGAGCAGCATGTGGCTGTGGTGCCCGGTCCTGCCTTCGGCGCGTGCGGGGAGGGCTTTGTCCGTGTCTCCTATTCCTATTCGATCAAACATATCACCGAGGCACTTCACCGGATCGAGCGCTTCCTTGAGGAGCACCGCGTATGAGGGAGCCGGTGGAGGTCTGCGTTTCGGCATGCGAAGCGTATGAATATGAAAAAGTGCGGGCTGTTCTCGCGGAGCAGTTCCGCCTGCTGAAGGCGGACGAAGTCATCCGTCCGGGCATGCGTGTAGCGGTCAAACCGAATCTCGTGACGCGCTCCACGCCGGACGAGAGCGCCGTGACGCATCCCGTTGTGATCTGCGCCGTGGTTTCCTTATTAAAGGAAATGGGAGCTTCGGTGGTGATTGCGGAAAGCCCCGGCGGGCCGTATACGCCCTCCCTCCTCAAAGGGATTTATGAGCAGTCCGGCTGTGCGCAGGCGGAGCAGTACGGAGCGGAGCTGAATCTGGACTGCACCTGGGGCGAGCTGAAAGCGCCCGAAGCGCGCCTGTGCCGATCCTTCTCCGTCATCACGCCGCTGCTGGAAGCGGACGCGATCGTTGACGTTTGTAAGCTGAAAACACACTGCATGATGGGTATGAGCGCGGCAGTGAAAAACCTGTTTGGCTCTGTCCCCGGCCTGATGAAGCCGGAGCTGCACTGCCGTTTTCCGGAGAAGGAGCCCTTCGGCACCATGATCGCGGATCTCTGCCAGGCGCTGCACCCGGTGCTGAGCGTTGTGGATGCTGTGACCGCGATGGAGGGCAACGGGCCGACGGGCGGGCAGCCCCGCCATGTCGGCGCTCTGCTGGCAAGCCGCAGCCCCTACGCGGTGGATCTGGCCTGTACAACGATCATCGGCATGGATCCGGAGTCGGTGTACCCGCTGCGCTCGGCGATGGATCGCGGCCTGTGTCCGCGCACGGCAGAGGAGCTGGTGTGGCTGTGTGAACCGGCGTCCCGGTTTGCCGTTGCGGATTTTCTCCAGCCGGAGTCGAAGTCTGCGGACTTCATTACGCGCCTGCCCAAATTTTTGCAGCCGCTTGCTGCCCGGCTGGCCACACCATCCCCGAAGATCCGCACGGCGGAGTGCATTGGCTGCGGCAAATGTGCCGAAAGCTGTCCGCAGCATACGATCACCATCCGGAATCGCAAGGCTGTGATCGACTACACAAACTGCATCCGCTGTTACTGCTGCCATGAGATGTGTCCGAAGCATGTGATTGATATCCGCCGCCTGTCCCTGTTCCGCCATTGACAGGAGGGCGCGCGGCAAAGGAGAACGAGAATGAAGCTGCAAGCCCACGCGAAAATCAACCTGAGTCTGGATATTCTCGGCAGACGGGAGGATGGTTATCACGATCTTTCCATGGTGATGCTGTCCGTCTCCCTCTGTGACGAGCTAACGCTGACGCTCACGCCGCCCGGCGTGTCGTTCTCCTGCTCCGATCCGTCTGTGCCGGACGGGGAATCGAACACGGCTTGCCGCGCCGCGTCGCTGTTTCTGCGCCACGCAGGGCTTGCGGAGCGTACGGGCGTGCGGATCACGCTCGAAAAACGGATTCCCTCGCAGGCCGGTTTGGGCGGCGGAAGCGCCGATGCGGCCGCTGTGCTGCATGGCCTGAACGAGCTGACAGGCGCGGCTCTGCCGATGGAGGAACTGCTTGCCCTCGGCCTGCGCGTCGGTGCGGATGTGCCGTTTTGTCTGGAGGGTGGGATCTGTCTGGCGAAAGGCGTGGGAGAGATTCTGTCACCCGCGCCGCCTATGATCCCATGCTTTCTTGTGATCAGCAAACCGCCTGTGGGCGTTTCCACCGCAGACGCGTTCCGACGCGCGGACGCGCGCACGGACGGTGGACACGATTACACGGGAGCTGTTTTGCGCGCGCTGGAAACGGGGGATCTCGTGTCGCTGGGAACCGCGATCGGCAACGATTTTGAGGATGTAACGCGTCTGCCCGAGGTGGAGCGCATCAAAAGCTTGCTTATCGGGGCTGGTGCCGCGGGAGCCTGCATGACGGGGAGCGGATCGGCGGTATTCGGCCTTTTCGCGGACGAGGGGACGGCGCGATGCTGTGCCGATCGGCTGAAACAGGAGTACCCGCAAACTTTTTTCTGCATTCCTGAATAAAGGGAAAATTTTCCTCCCATACTGAAACCAACGCCGTAAAAGACGAAATGGATGGAATGGGAGGCTTTTTCGATGAAGCTTTGGGAAAAATGTGTGTTGTTCGGCCTGTTTTGCGCCGTTTTGTTTTCGATGCTTGGATTCACCGCTCAGTGTGAGTCGATTCCCGGCGAGGTACTGCGCCTGCACATTCTCGCAAACTCGGATTCCGATGCGGATCAGGCGCTGAAACTGCGTGTGCGCGATCGGCTGCTTGAGGAAAACGGAAGCCTGATGGACGGGGTCACGACGCGCGAGGAAGCGATCCAGGCGGTGCAGGACGCACTGCCGCAGCTCTGTGAGGCCGCGCAGGACGAGGTGCTGGCCGCCGGGTATTCCTATCCGGTGCAGGCCGAGCTGGTCGAGATGTATTTTCCCACGCGGCAGTATGACAATGTGACGCTTCCGGCAGGCCGGTATCAGGCACTGCGGGTTACGATCGGAGAGGGAGCGGGTCACAACTGGTGGTGTGTCCTCTTTCCGGCACTCTGCCTGCCTGCCGCGCAGGACAGCGCTTCGCTCGATGATGTGCTGTCCAGCGGGGAACTGGATGTGGTGCAGGGCGATTACGAAGTGAAATTCAAGGCGGTGGAGCTGTATGAGCAGTTTCGCGGCTGGGTGGAAAACTGGTGAGAGACGGGGGAAGCCATGCTGAAATTGGTGCTGGGCCGCTCGGGGAGCGGAAAGACAACGACGCTGCGGGAGCTGGTGCGGCAATCTCTGCGGGAGGATCGGGAACGTCCGGTGTTCCTGATCGTGCCGGAGCAGGCTTCCTTTGAGAATGAACGGGCGATGCTTTCGCTTTTGGGGGCTGAGGACGCGCAGCTGGTGCACGTCCTCAGCTTTTCGCGTCTGGCAGACGAAGCCTTCCGTCTGTATGGCGGAGGGGCCGGACGACGGCTCGACGACGGCGGGCGCAGTATGTTTATGAGCCTTGCGCTCTCCGCCGTGCAGGACCGGCTCGATTTCTACCGGCGCAGCGCGGCGGGCGGGGAACTGGTTTCGCTCATGCTGGCGATCTCCTCGGAGCTCAAGCTGTGCGCCGTTTCCCCCGCGACGCTTGCCGAAGCCGCGGGCCGGATGCCCGAGGGGGCGCTGAGCCGCAAGCTGCGGGAGGTGTCGCTGATTCTCTCCGCTTATGACGCGATGGTGGCGCAGAGCTATCTGGATCCGCTCGACGATCTGACGCGCGCCCTTCCGCTTTTGCGGGAGCATGGCTTTTTCCGCGGCGCACTGGTGGCGGTGGACTCTTTCACGGCCTTTACGGTGCAGCAATACGCGATTTTGCGGGTAATTCTCGAGCAGTCGGAAGAAACGGCGGTTTCCCTGTGCGCCGATTCTCTTGATGACCCGGATGACGGCGTAGGGCTGTTTTCTCTGGTCAAGCGCACAGCGCGGCAGCTTCGTGTGCTCGCGCGTGAGAGCGGCGTTTCCGTTGCCGCGCCGGTTGTGCTGCCGCCGGGGGCTCGCTTTGCGTGCGAAGGACTGCGCGGATTGGAGGAAAACCTGTACCGCGCGCGCCGGCAGAGCTTTCCCGGCTCGGACTGTGCCACAGTGTTCCGCGCTTCGGGTGTGTATGAGGAAGCCGCTTTCGTGGCGTCCTCCATCCGCCGCCTTGTCATGGAGGAAGGCTATCGCTACGGCGATTTCGCGGTGATTGCCCGCAATGCCGATACCTACGCGGGCGTGCTGGATCGGGAGCTGGACGCGCGGGAGATCCCTTATTTTATGGATCAGCCAGCCTCCATCGAATCCGAACCGCTTATGCGCTTTGTCCTTGCGGCATTGCAAACGGTGCGCACGGGCTTTCGTACGGACGAGCTTCTGCTCTGCCTGAAAACGGGCCTTGCCGGGCTGGACACGGAGGAAATCGCGCGGCTGGAAAACTACGCTTTTCTGTGGAACGTCTCGGGCCGGACATGGCGCGAGGAATGGACGGCGCATCCGCGCGGCTTCGAGGAGGAATGGACCGAGGAGGACACACAGCTTCTGGAAAGCCTGAACGACTGCCGCCGCCGCGCCGTGGAGCCGCTGGAGGAGCTGGCCTCCGTGGTGGAGACGGGAACGGGCGAGGACTGCGCCCGCGCGCTGTACCGCTATCTGGAGCGTACGCAGGCCGCTGAAGCCCTCCGCTCCCTTGCTGTTCAGCTGGAAGGGGCCAAGCGTCCCGATCTTGCGGAGCGCGGGATCCGTCTGTGGGACATGCTCATGCAGATTCTTGACCAGTGCGCGATGGTGCTGGGAGAAACCGTCCTTGGCTGCGCGCGCTTTTCCGAGCTTCTGCGCCGCGTGATTGCCTGCGGTACGCTCGCGACGATCCCGCAGGGGCTGGATCAGGTCACGGTGGGCAGCGCCGACCGTATGCGTCCGAACAAACCGAAAATCACCTTCGTTGTCGGTGCGGCGCAGGGTGAATTCCCGCTCGCACCCTCGCAGAGCTCCGTGTTCAGCGATACAGAGCGCCGGGAACTGATCGCCCTCGGTCTGCCGCTCAACGAGACGTTGGAAGGCACGGCTGTCCAGGAACGTTACCTGACCTATACTGCCATGACCAGCTCCTCCGACCGGTTGTTTGTGAGCTGGCCGGAGAGCGGGGGAGACGGCGGTGTGCGGGAACCATCCACGCTTGTGAGCGAGCTTCTCGCCATCCTGCCGGATACGCCCGTGCTTGCGCGTGGGGAGCTGCCGCGCGATTTCTTTGCCAACGCCGCACAGCCCGCTTTCGAGGAAGCCGCGCGATTGTGGCGGGATGGCTCGTCGTGGTCGGAAACGCTGCGCGCCTGCTTTGCGGAGGATCCCGCTTATGCGCCGCGCTTTGCCGCCCTGGATCGCGCGCGGGATCGCAGTCCGGCCCGGCTTGAGGAATCGGAGCTGGCCCTCGCTTTGTTTGGCCGTTCCATGACGCTTTCCGCGACGCAGGTGGAGAAATTCTTCCTCTGCCACTTCCAGTATTTCTGCCGGTTCGGCCTGGGAGCGAAGGAGCGGCGCGCTGCTGCTCTCGACGCGCTGGAATACGGCAGCGTCATGCACTTTCTGCTGGAAACGGTGCTGAAAGAGGACGGCGTGCAGAAGCTTTTGGCGATGGAGCCGGAGGAGCTGGAACAGCGTCTTTCCGGCCTGCTGCGCGATTATGCCGCGCGTAAGCTCAGCGGCGAAGCCATGAAAACCGCCCGCTTTACGCATCTGTTTTCCCGTCTGGCGGGGGCCGCGGCGGCGGTGGTGCGGCGTATCGCGGAGGAGCTGGCACAGAGCCGTTTTGTCCCTACGGATTTTGAGCTTCCCGTTGGCAAGGGCGGCATCCCCGCTTTGCGGATTCCGCTGCCGGAAGGGGGAACCGCCCGGGTGGAGGGGCAGATCGATCGCGTGGATCTGTACCGCGAAAACGGAGAGGCCTATGTCCGGGTGGTCGATTACAAGACAGGCAAGAAGGAATTCCGCCTGTCGGATGTTTTGCAGGGGCTGAATTTGCAGATGCTCCTGTATCTGGCCGCCGTGTCCGGCAACGGCGCGGCGCGCTACGGCGCACGGCCGCATCCGGCGGGCGTGCTGTACATGCCCTCGGCGGAGCCGCAGATCACGGGAAGCCGGGGGATGGGCGCGAAGCGGGCCAAAGCGGAGCGCGACAAGGCCCTGCGTATGAATGGCCTGGTGCTGGACGACCCCGACGTTCTGCGCGCGATGGAGGAAAAGGGCGAGGGGAAATTCATCCCCGTGACGCTCAAGGACGGCGAACCGGCGCGGCGTGACAATGTGGCCACGCCCGCCGAGCTGGAAAGCGTGCTGTCCCATGTGTGCCGCATGGTGGAGGAAATGGCGCGGGAGCTGCACGAGGGGCACATCGAGGCCGAGCCGGTGTCCGGCGGAACGGATGCCTGTATGTGGTGCCCGTATGGAGCGGTATGCGGCCACGAAAAGGACGATCCCACGCGTCCGCTCGCAAAGCTGACAAAGGCGCAGGCAATGGAACAGATAAGGGAGGAGGAAGCACATGGCAAGGCAATGGACCCCGGCACAGACTGACGCGATCCGCGCGCGCGGCGGCAGCCTGCTTGTCTCGGCGGCGGCAGGCTCCGGAAAAACGGCGGTGCTTGTGGAGCGCGTGCTGGAACGGCTCACGGATCCGGAGCATCCCACCGCGGCAGACCGGCTGCTTGTCGTGACCTTCACCCGCGCCGCCGCCGCCGAGATGAGCGCCCGCATTTCGCGGCAGATTGCGCTGCTGCTGGAGGAAAACCCGCGCGATGTCCATTTGCAGCGCCAGCAGATCCGTATGGCGCGCGCGCACATCAGCACGATTCACAGCTTCTGCGGCGATCTGGTGCGTGAGTTTTTCTATAAGCTGGAGATCTCCCCGGATTTCCGCATTCTCGACGACAGCGAGATGGCCGTTCTGCGCGCCGATGCGGTGGAGGAGGTGCTGGAGGACTATTATGGGCGTGGGGACGAAGGGTTCCTCGCGCTGATTGACGCGTTCGCCGCGGGCCGGGACGACAGCCGGATCGTGCGCACGGTGGACACGCTTTACGATTTTATCCGTTCCCATCCGTTCCCGGAGCGGTGGCTTCAGGAAAAGGCGGCGGCTTATCGGGATGTGACGGATCCGGCACAGACCCAGTGGGGGAAAACGGTGCTCGTGTTCGCGGAGCAGGCGGTGGAATACGCTCTTTCCATCACGGACCACTCGCTGCTTCTTTTGCGGGAGGCCCCGGAACTGGAAGCCGCGTATCAGGAGGCCTACGCTTCGGATCGCGCGGGCCTTCTGGCTCTCAAAGAAACGGCGCGATCCGGTGACTGGGACGAGATGGTGTTCCGCTGTTCGTCATTCTCATTTGCCCGGCTCAAATCGGTGCGCGGCTTTTCCGAGGATCCGGTCAAGCTGCGTGTGTCTGCCGCGCGGGATGAAGTCAAGGCTGTGATCAAGCGGCTGGCCGGGCTGTTCTGCGCGTCGCGGGAGGAGTGCGCCCATGATATCGCGCGCCTGGCTCCGCTGGTGGAAAAGCTGTTTGAGGTGACCATGGCGTACGCCCGCGCACTTGACGCCAAGAAGGCGGAGCGCCGCGCGGCTGATTTCGGGGATCTCGAGCACTGGACGCTCCGCCTGCTGTGGAAGGACGGCGAGAATGGGCCGGAGCTGACCCCAGAGGCCGCCGAGATCGCGGCGCGCTTTGACGAGGTGATGGTGGACGAATACCAGGATACCAACGAGGCGCAGGACATGATCTTCCGCGCCGTCTCCCAGCGGGAGGAAAACCTTTTTATGGTGGGTGACGTCAAGCAAAGTATTTATGGATTCCGGCAGGCGATGCCGCAGATCTTCCTGCGCCGCCGTGCGTCCTTCCCGCTCTATGACCGGGAACAGGACCGCTATCCGGCCAGCGTGGTGCTCGACCGGAATTTCCGCAGCGCGAAAGGGATCACGGACGCGGTGAACTTTGTGTTCCGCCAGTTGATGAGCCGGGAGACAGGCGACCTCGATTACGGCGGCTTGGAGGAGCTGGTGCCTGCCGCGTCGTATCCGGACTCGGAGGAACCGGCCGTGGAGCTGGAACTGCTCGATCTCGCGGACGCGGAGGAGGATGAAGCGCTCGCTGTGCAGGAGGGACGCCGGATCGGCGCGCTGCTGCTGGAACACAAGGAGAAAACGCGCGTTTGGGAGGACGGACGGGAGCGCCCACTGCGCTGGTCGGATGTCTGCGTCCTTCTGCGCAGCGCCAACCGCTTTGCTTACGAGTACGCGCGGGAGCTGCAAAGCCTGGGAATCCCGGCCCGCGCGGACGCGTCCGGCGGCTTCTTTGCCGCGCGGGAGGTATCGCTTGCCCTCTCGCTCCTGCGCTGTGTGGACAACCCGCTGCTGGACATTCCGCTGGCCGCCGTTCTGCTCAGCCCGATCTACGGCTTCACGCCAGGCGATCTCGCCCGTGTGCGCCTTTCCGACCGGCATTCCTGCTTATATCTGGCGGTGCAGAATGCCGCACAGGAGGACGAACGTCTTGCCGCGTTTCTGCGCGAACTGGCGGAATTCCGTGGGCTGGCCGCCGCCCTGCCGTCGAACCGTCTGTTGGCGGAGCTGTACGACAAAACGAAGCTGCCGGAGCTGGTGCAGGCCATGAATGGCGGGGAGCTGCGTCTGGCAAACCTGCGCCTGCTGCTGGAATACGCCGGAAAATATGAGGAATCCGGCCATGGCGGATTATCGGGATTTCTGCGTTTTCTGGATCGTCTGGAACGCAAAAAGGCAGACCTCGCCGCCGCGCAGCAGCCGGGAGAGCAGGGCGACGCCGTGCGGATCATGAGCATCCACCGCAGCAAGGGGCTGGAATTTCCCGTCTGCGTGCTGGCGGGCTGTTCGCGCCGCTTCAACAAGGAGCGGGGCGAGGTGCTGCTGCATCCGGATCTGGGGCTTGGCGTGCGCCTGCCGGATGAGGAGACGGGTGTGCGGTATGACGTTCTGCCGCGCCAGGCGGCGGCGCTCGAGCTGGACCGAGACGAGATGAGCGAGGAGCTGCGTGTGCTGTATGTGGCCATGACGCGCGCGAAGCAAAAGCTGATTTTGCTGGCTGGCGTGAAGGACGCGGGGCGCACGCTGGAGCGGCTGGTTCCCCGCCTGCGGCAGGAGGAAAAGCTGCCGCCCTACACGGTGCGCACCTGCGCGAGCATCGCGGACTGGCTCATTCTGTGCGCTTTGCGCCATCCGAGCGGCGGAGAGCTGCGCGATCAGGGCGGAGCCCTGCCGGGTCTGATGCTGCCCGCCGCCGAGCCGTGGCTGGTGCGGATTACCCGCCCGGAACCTGTGGCGCGCGCGGAAAGCGCGCAAGCGGACGCCGAAGCGCCGGATGAAGCCGTTTTGCGGCAGCTGCGGGAGCGGATCGCGTGGCAGTACCCCGGCCGGGAGCTGACAGGCGTTCCCTCTAAGGTGACGGCGTCTGATCTCGCGGAGCGCGGCCTGCGCCGGGAGCACTGGGCTTCGTCGCGCCCCGCGTTTCTCGGAAAGGGCGGGCTGACCCCCGCTGAGCGCGGAACGGCGCTGCATCAGTTTTTGCAGTTCGCGGACTGGGAGGCCGCCCGTGTCTCGCCGGACGCGGAGCTGCGCCGTCTGCGAGATGGACGGTATCTGACAAAGGAGCAGGCGGATGCGGTGGATTTGTCCCGCGTGAAAAAATTCTTTTCCTCGGATCTCGCGGCGCGGATCTTCGCGTCGCCGCGCGTACTGCGGGAGTACCGGTTTACATCCGAGCTTCCGGCCGGAGTGGTCCGGGAAGGGTTGTCCGGTGAGGATGCGCAAAAGCCTGTGATTTTGCAGGGCGTGGTGGATTGCGCGTTTGTGGAGGATGGAGCACTCGTTGTTCTCGATTTCAAAACGGACCGTGTGCCGGATCTGGGCGCGCTGCTTGCCCGCTACCGCGCGCAGCTGGTTCTGTACCGCGGCGCGCTGGCTCAGTGCACGGGGCTGCCGGTGCGCGAGTGCGTGCTGTATTCCTTCCATCTGGGGGATTTTCTCTCGTTTTCGGGGACGGAGGACGAAAAAACCTCTTGACATTTGTTGGGAGAATGCGTATAATAACACAAGTAAAACAAAGAAGGGTGCGATCTACCCCCTCACCTGTGAGGTTCCGTCCGGCACGGGTCAATAGCGATTGAGAATTCCGCAGGGGAACCTGCGGCGTGACTTGACGTTGTTGCGGGCGGAGATTTTCCGCCCGCTTTTTGTTTTGCTTGAGAATCAAGGAAAACGTGTTTTGGAGGTGCTTAACCATTAGCAGCAAGGAACTGCAGATCAACGAAGAGATCCGCGACAGGGAAGTTCGTGTTATCGGCCCGGACGGCGCACAGATGGGGGTCATGTCCTCCCAGAAAGCGCTGGAGATGGCCTTTGCACAGAACCTTGATCTGGTGAAGATTGCGCCGCAGGCCACGCCGCCGGTGTGTAAAATCATCGACTACGGCAAGTTCCGTTTTGAACAGGCCAAGCGCGAAAAGGAAGCGAGAAAGAACCAGCGCGTGGTGGATATCAAGGAGGTCCGGCTGTCTCTGAATATCGACACACACGATTTTGAGACGAAGGCCGGTCACGCAATGCGGTTCCTCAAGGAAGGGAATAAGGTTAAGGTGTCCATCCGCTTCCGCGGCCGCGAAATGGGCCATCCGGAGCAGGGCTACGAGGTGATGAAGCGTTTTGCCGCCGCTCTTGAGGAAGTGGCGAACGTCGAAAAGCCCGCGAAGCTCGAAGGGCGCAATATGCTGATGTTCCTGGCAGCCAAACCCGCCAAATCATAATTTCTATAAAATCAAGGAGGGGCAAAATTATGCCTAAGCTTAAGACTCATTCCGGCGCCAAGAAGCGCTTCAAGCTTTCTAAGAATGGAAAGGTCATTCGCGCTCATGCGAACAAATCTCACCTGCTCAACGGTCACGGCAAGACCCGCAAGACCAAGAGAGCCCTGAGAGGCACCACTGTCGCCGACAAGACGAATGTGGCGCAGGTAAAGAGACTGCTGCCCTATCAGCAGTAAGCCGGTTAATCAAAATATAAGAACCACGAATAGTTGGAGGTAATGATAAATGGCTCGTATTAAGGGCGCGATGATGACTCGCAAAAGAAGAAAGAAGACTCTGAAGCTGGCCAAGGGCTACTGGGGCGCAAAGAGCAAGCACTTTAAGATGGCCAAACAGGCCGTGATGAAGTCCGGCAACTACGCGTTCATCGGCCGTAAGGCAAGAAAGCGTGATTTCCGCCGTCTCTGGATCACCCGTATTTCCGCCGCCTGCCGCATGAACGGTGTGAGCTATTCCGTGTTCATGAACGGCCTGAAGAAGGCGAATATTGCTCTCAACCGCAAGATGCTCGCCGAGATCGCCGTGGCTGACGAGGCCGCGTTCACGGCTCTTGTGGAGAAGGCGAAAGCCGCTTTATAAAAAGCTGTCAATGCGCCCGGAACTTCCCGGGCGCATTGTTTTTCAGGGAGGGAAATGCCTTGGCGGAGCGCATCACCAGCAGAAAAAACGAAACAGTCCGGTTTGCGGCAAAGCTGGGGCAGAGCGCGTCCCTGCGCCGGGAGAGCGGCCTTTTCCTCGCGGAAGGGGCGCGCCTGTGCGCGGACGCGGCAATCAGCGGTGTGCGGATCCGTGAAGCGTACTTTACAGACCGTGCGGCGGAAAAATATGCTGCGTATCTTGAGCCTATCCTGCGGGCGGCGGAGCGGTCGTTTGCGATCGCGGAGCCGGTGGCGTCGCTTCTGGCGTGCACGGACGCAAACCAGGGCGTGTTCTGTGTGTGCGAAAAAAGGACGCGGCAGGAGATGCAGGAGCTTCCCCCGGCGCACTGTCTGGCGCTGGAAACGGTGCAGGATCCCGGAAACCTCGGCGCGGCCCTGCGTACCGCCGAAGCGCTGGGGATCGGCAGTGTTCTTCTTGCGGGAGAATGCTGCGACGTATACGCTCCGAAGGTACTGCGCGCCAGCATGGGAGCTGTGTTCCGTCTGCCCGTTTTTTTCTGTGAAAGCCTTCCTGAGACGCTCCCTAAGCTCTCTGCCCGAGGGTTTTCCTCCTGTGCTGCCGTGCCGGACGCGGACGCTGTGCCAGTGACGCGCGCGGATTTTTCCCGTCCCTGTGTGATGGCGGTGGGAAATGAGGGAAATGGACTTTCTTCGGAAACCATCGCAGCATGCGGCACCCGTGTGACAATCCCCATGCTGGGACGCGCGGAAAGTCTTAACGCGGCTTCTTCCGCCGCGATTCTCATGTGGGAAATGATGCGGGAGGGAGGCGCGCGCTGTGGAAGATAGCCGCCTGTACTGGCTTTGGCTTCAGCATGCCCTTGGTCCGGGAAGCACGAAGCCGCGCAAGCTTCTGGCCCATTACGGAAGTGTGCAAAACTGTTATGAAAGCGGGCCGGAAAGCTGGAAACTGGCCGGGATTTTTACGCCGGTCGAGAGAAAGCGTATGGCCGAGGGGACGCTGGAGCAGGCAGACGCTCAGCTTCGATTCGCACAGTCTCTTGGGCAGTCGGTGATTTGCCCTGACCAGCCGGAATTTCCCATACTCCTGCGCGAGATTCCCTCGCCGCCCTGTGTGCTCTACTACAAAGGAACGCTGCCTCCCGCTGATGCACTGTGTATCGCCATGGTGGGGACACGGCGAGCCACGCCGGATGGGTTGGCGGCGGCCGATAGGCTGTCGTATTCCCTGGCAAAGGCGGGCGTTGTGGTGGTAAGCGGCGGCGCTCTGGGGATTGACAGCGCCTGCCATCGGGGCGCTTTGCGCGCAGGAGGAAAAACCCTGTGCATATTGGGCTGCGGAATTGATTACAATTATCTGATGAAAAATGCGCCGCTGCGGGAAACTATTTCTCAGAACGGTGCGCTGATTTCCGAGTATCCGCCGAACACTCCCTCGTCTGTGCACTCCTTTCCGATTCGCAACCGCCTGATTTCGGGTCTGTGTGCGGGAACGGTTGTGGTGGAAGCCGCCAAAAAGAGCGGCGCCCTGATCACTGTGAGCGCGGCGATCGAGCAGGGACGGGACGTTTTTGCCGTGCCGGGAGCGATGGTCAACGAGGCTGCGCGGGGTGCCAATGAATTGATCCGCGAGGGCGCGAAACCGGTGATGTCCGCGCAGGATATTCTGGAGGAGTATCCGGGATGTTATTGGGAGGAAACGGAGAAGGAGAACCGGCAGAGTATGCCGGAGGTTCCCACAGAGCAGGCGGAGCCGGAATTTTCGAAAACGCCGGAAGCGCTTTCTCCCAACGCGGAAAAGCTGTATCAGGCACTCCGGGCCAATCCGCGTCACATCACGGAGCTGGCCTGGGATGCGGGACTTTCCGTCAATCACGCACTGGCCGCCGTGACAGAGCTGGAGCTTTGCGGGCGGGTGCATTCCTTTTCCGGGCGCCGGTATAGCCGGTAGGCACGGTTCTGGCCGTGCCCTGTTAAAATTCGCTGGACGCTTCACGGCGGATTTTAACAGGGCAGGACTATCCAAGCAGACGGGGAAGCCGTCTGCCGGGCACCAAGGTGTCCCATCAATCAGAACAGAAGATGAGGTGTTTTCTTATGCCGAAGCTTGTTATTGTGGAGTCGCCTACCAAGGTGAAAACGATAAAAAAATATCTGGGAACGGATTATGATGTGGTCGCAACCATGGGCCATATCCGCGATTTGCCGGAGTCCAGGCTGAGTGTAGATATCAAGAAGAAATTTGCACCCAAGTATGAAATCATTAAGGGCAAGGAAAAACTGGTGGAGGAGCTCAAGGAAAAAGCGGAAAAGAGCAGCGGCGTGCTGCTGGCCACCGACCCGGACCGCGAGGGAGAGGCGATCTCCTGGCATCTGGCTTATATTCTTGGTCTGGATACCAACGACAAAAACCGCGTCACCTTCAACGAAATCACGAAAACGGGCGTCACCGCCGGAATGGAGCATCCCCGCAGCATCGATCAGAATCTGGTCAACGCTCAGCAGGCCCGCCGCATTCTCGACCGTCTCGTGGGCTATAAGCTCAGCCCCTTCCTCTCGCAGAAAATCCGCCGTGGCTTGTCGGCGGGGCGTGTCCAGTCTGTCGCTGTGCGTCTGATCGTTGACCGAGAGGAAGAGATCCGCGCGTTCCAGCCCGAAGAGTACTGGACGATTGACGCCAAAATGATCCCGCAGGGCTCGCGCAAGGCGTTTCCCGCCGCCTTCTACGGCACGACGCAGGAAAAAATGAAAATTACCAGCGGTGACGAGGCGAACCGCATCCTCGACGATTTGAAGGATGCTGCCTATCAGATCGCCAAGGTGAAAAAGGGCACCCGCCGCAAATCTCCCGCGCCGCCCTTCATTACCTCCACGCTGCAGCAGGAGGCTTCCCGCCGTCTCGGCTTCCAGGCCAAGCGCACCATGAAGGCCGCGCAGGAGCTGTATGAAGGCGTGGAAATTGGAGAGCTCGGCGCGGTGGGCTTGATTACCTACATGAGAACGGACTCCCTGCGCATTTCTGAGGACGCCATCAATGAGGTGACGGCTTATATTGAGGGGCGCTGGGGCAAGAAATATCTCCCCGATGCGCCGCGCCATTTCAAAACGCGCGCCAACGCGCAGGACGGTCATGAGGCGATCCGTCCCACGACGATCGACCTGTCTCCCGACAAAGTCAAGGATAGCCTTTCCAATGACCAGTATAAGCTGTATAAGCTGATCTGGGAGCGCTTTGTCGCGTGCCAGATGGCGAACTGCCTGCAAAGCACCACGCAGGCCGATATCACGGCTCCCGGCGCGTCCGGAACGGAGTACCTCTTCAAGGCGTCCGGCTATACCGTAACGTTCGACGGCTTCACCGTGCTCTACGAGGAGGGCAAGGACGAGGAGACGGCGGACGAGGGCAGCCTGCCGCCGCTTGAGAACGGCATGAAGCTGCGCTGCAAGGAAATTGCCGGCAACCAGCACTTCACCCAGCCGCCCGCCCGTTTCACGGAAGCCACGCTGATCAAGGCGCTCGAGGAAAACGGGATTGGCCGTCCGTCGACATATGCCGCAACGATCTCCACCATCACCGGGCGTAATTATGTCGTCCGTGAGGGAAAGGCTCTCAAGCCGACAGAGCTCGGCGAGGTGACGACGAAGCTGATGCGCGAACGCTTCCCGAAGATTGTCAACGTTAAGTTCACCGCTCAGGTGGAAAGCGATCTGGACAAGGTGCAGAGCGGGGAAACCGATTGGGTGGAGACGCTCGACCGCTTCTACGGCGACTTTGACAAGACGCTCAAGCAGGCTAAGGAAGAGATGAAGGGCGTCAAGATCCAGCTCAAGGAGGACGAGACGGACATCATCTGCGAGAAGTGCGGCCGCCGCATGGTGATCAAGACGGGCCGTTTCGGCCGCTTCATCGCCTGCCCGGGTTACCCCGAGTGTAAGAATGTGAAAAAGCTCGTGCAGGAAAACGGCGCGGACTGCCCGAAGTGCGGCGGGAAGGTCGTAGTCAAGAAATCGAAAAAGGGCCGTGTGTTCTATGGGTGCAGCAATTATCCGAACTGCGACTTCGTTTCTTGGGATGAACCGACCCAGCAGAAGTGTCCGCGCTGCGGCAAGACACTGTTGAAAAAGAAGGGCAAGAAACCGAAATATTACTGCATCACGCCGGACTGCGGCTATGAAAAGACAGAGGATAACGAGGAATGATTCAGGTGATAGGAGCCGGCCTGGCCGGCTGTGAAGCGGCGTGGCAGATCGCGCAGGCCGGGGAAGAGGTGGAGCTGTTCGAGATGAAGCCCGCCCGGTATTCCCCCGCGCACAAAAGCCCGTTGTTTGCCGAGCTGATCTGCTCGAATTCGCTGAAAGCGGCGCGGATCGAGAGCGCCGCCGGACTGCTCAAGGAGGAGATGCGCCGTCTCGGCTCGCTTCTGACGGAGTGCGCGGCTTCGTGTGCCGTCCCAGCGGGCGGGGCGCTTGCCGTGGACCGGGAGGAGTTTTCCACCCTTGTCACGAAGCGCATCCGGGAGCATCCGCGAATCCATGTCCATGAGGGCGAGGAGATCCGGGAGCTGCCCCGTGAGGGGATTGCCATCGTGGCGTCAGGCCCGCTGACCTCCGACGCGCTCGCGGAGCAAATCCAGGCGCTGTGCGGCGGCGGGCTGAGCTTTTTTGACGCTGCCGCGCCCATCGTGACGGCGGACAGCCTAGACATGAGCCGGATTTTCCGTGCGTCCCGGTATGATAAGGGCGGGGACGACGCATATCTCAACTGCCCGATGGACAAGCCGGCCTATGAAGCCTTCCGCGAGGCGCTGGTGGAAGCGGAGCGCGCCCCGGTGCATGATTTCGACGTGCGTGATCCCAAGGTGTACGAGGGCTGTATGCCGATCGAGGTGCTGGCACAGCGCGGAATGGACGCGATGCGCTACGGGCCGATGAAGCCTGTCGGCCTGCGCGATCCCGCCACAGGACGCCGCCCGTGGGCGGTGGTGCAGCTGCGGCGCGAGGACCGGGAGGGGACGCTGTATAATCTTGTCGGCTTTCAGACCAACCTCAAATTCGGGGAGCAGCGAAGGGTGTTTGGGATGATTCCGGGCCTTGCCAACGCGGAGTTCACACGGTACGGCGTGATGCACCGGAACACCTTCCTCAATTCTCCGGCGCTGCTGCACGCTGATTTCAGCATGCGGGAGCGGCCCTCCCTCTTTTTTGCCGGACAGATCACCGGTGTGGAGGGATACATGGAATCCGCAGCAGCCGGGCTGATGGCGGGTCAAAATGCGGTGCGCCGCCTGCGTGGGGAGGAAACCTGGGTGCTCCCGCGCGAGACGATGATCGGCGCGCTGAGCCGGTATATGGCCGAGGGCGGCGAAGGAGAGTTCCAGCCCATGGGGGCGAATTTCGGCATCGTGCCGCCGCTCGGCATGAAAATCAAAGATAAGCGCGACCGCTACGCCGCCTTTGCGGAGCGAGGCCTTCGCGCGCTGACGGAATATTTGCAGGAACACGGCTTCCAGCCGTGAGCAAAGGAAGGCAGGGACACAGGTATGAAAATCATTGTGGATGCGTTTGGCGGGGATAACGCCCCTCTCGAAATCATCAAAGGCTGCGCCGAGGCGGTCAAGGAGCTGGATCTTGATATCATGCTCACAGGCGACGAGAAGGAGATTCGCCGCGTGGCGCAGGCAAATCAGATCCCGCTTGACCGCATCGAGATCGCGGACGCTCCCGACGTCATCACGATGGAGGACGCCGCCGGGGATATTCTGAAATCGAAGAGCAATTCCTCCATGGCGGTCGGCCTGAAAAAGCTTGCGGAGGGCGCGGGAGACGCGTTCCTTTCCGCCGGCAATTCCGGTGCGCTTGTCGTGGGCGCAACGATGATTGTCAAGCGCATCAAGGGCGTCAAGCGCGTGGCGTTTGCCCCCGTCATGCCAAAGAACAAGGGCTTTTTCATGCTGATCGACAGCGGCGCGAATGTGGAATGCAAGCCGGAGATGCTGTGCCAGTTCGGCGTGATGGCTTCGATCTATGTGGAAAAGGTCATGGGCGTGAAGAGTCCGCGCGTCGGCCTGGCCAACGTCGGCGTGGAGGACCACAAGGGCGGCGAATTGCAGCATCAGGCGTTTGCCTTGCTCAAGAATGCTCCGATCAACTTCATCGGCAACATTGAGGCCCGCGATATCCCGGATGACGCCGCCGACGTCGTGGTGGCCGATGGCTTTACCGGGAACTGCATCCTCAAGCTGTACGAGGGTGTCGCGATGGTCATGATGCGCAAATTCAAGGGAATTTTCCAGAAGAGCCTGAAAAATAAGATTGCGGCTTCCCTGATCCTCAACGACGTCAAGGGCCTAAAAAAGGAAATGGATTACAATGAGTACGGCGGAGCGCCGATCATGGGCGCGGCCAAACCGGTCTTTAAAACGCATGGCAGCTCGACAGCCAAAACAATCAAGAGCGCTCTGCGGCTGACGAAGGCGTATGTGGCCGGAAACGTGGTGCAGGAGATTGCCGATTCCATCCAGGCGCTGAAGGGGGCGGAGGAAGGATGAGCCGAGCCAGACAGACGGCTCCCGCTCCGGACTGGAAGGGGCTGGAGAAGAACATTGGATATACCTTTCACGACATTGGTCTGCTGAAAAACGCTCTGACACATTCCTCCTACGCGAACGAGAGCAAGAAATCCTCCGGCAGCAATGAGCGTCTGGAATTTTTGGGAGATTCCGTGCTTGGCTATGTGGTGGCGGATTACCTGTTCCGCAACTGCCCGCATCTGCCGGAGGGTGATTTGACCAAGACGCGCGCCGCACTTGTCTGCGAGAAGGCATGCTGCGGTTTTTCCCGTCAGTTGGAAGTGGGGAAATATCTGCTTCTGAGCCACGGCGAGCAGAATTCGGGCGGCAATGCCCGCCCCTCCATTCTGGCGGATGCCTTTGAAGCCATCATTGCCGCGATTTATCTGGACGGCGGCATGGAGGAGGCCCGCACATTCATTCTGCGCTTTGTCAAACCGATGATTCAGACGGCACGTCCGAAACCATTCAAGGATTATAAGACAATGCTCCAGGAAATCATTCAGAAAAACCCGGAGGAATCGCTGGAATACGTCCTGACTGGGGAGAGCGGGCCGGATCATGACAAGCATTTTTCCGTCGAGGTGCATCTGAACTCCAATGTGATCGGCAAGGGCGGCGGGCGCAGCAAGAAGGAAGCGGAGCAGCAGGCCGCGCGCGAAGCCCTTGAGCTGATGGGCTACTGATGCGCCACGCAAACGCGGCGGTGTTTGTGCCGCACAACGGCTGTCCGCACCGGTGCAGCTTCTGCAACCAGAATACCATCACAGGCAGCGCCGCACAGCTTGGGCCGGACGACGTGAGGGCGGCGGCGGAGCGCGCAGCACAGACGCTTCCGCCCGGTGTACCGGCAGAATTTGCCTTCTTCGGGGGCAGCTTTACGGCGATCGGCCGCGAGAGGATGCTTTCTCTTCTCGGCGCGGTGCAGCCATACCTGCGCGCGGGTGTGTTTTCCGGGATTCGCTGTTCGACGCGGCCCGACTGTGTTGACGCGGAGATCCTTTCGCTCTTGAAGGATTGCGGCGTGAAGGCGGTGGAGCTGGGCGCGCAGAGTATGGATGACGCAGTGCTGCGCAAAAATGGGCGCGGCCATACTGCGGCGGATGTGGAGACCGCTTCCCGGCGGATCCGGGAAACGGGGCTTTCCCTTGGGCTTCAGATGATGACCGGGCTTCCGGGCGACACGCCGGACGGGGCGCGCGAGACGGCGCGCCGCCTGGCTGCCATGTCCCCCGATACGATGCGGATTTACCCGGCGATTGTCCTGCCCGGCACGGCAATGGCGCGCTGGTATGAGGATGGTTCCTATCAGCCGATGGAATTGGACAGCGCGGTGGAGCTCTGTGCCGATCTGCTTGATTTTTTTGAACAGCGAGGGATCCGCGTGATTCGGCTGGGGCTGCACAGCTCGCCGGAGCTGGAACGGGACAGGCTGGCCGGGCCGTGGCATCCGGCCTTTTGTGAGCTATGCCGCAGCCGGTTGTTTCTGCGCAGGATGGAAAAGGCGCTGGCGGGCGATCCAGCGCGGCAGGCGTATCAGATTCTCGTTTCTCCCCGCGACCTGTCTGCGGCTGTCGGCCAGAAACGGGCCAATGCTGATGCATTGCACCGGATGGGCTATCCGGTTTCGTTTGCGGCGCGGGAGGAGATTCCGCGCGGCTTTTTTGCCGTCTGTTCCCAAGAAGGAAAACCATGCCGGTTGGTTGCGCCGGACGGCGGCGAGAGTGAGATGGTTTAAGAAGGAGGGCATGGCTGCTTGCGTTTAAAATCTCTGGAATTGCAGGGCTTCAAAACCTTTCCCGACCGGACAACCCTGTCCTTTGACAGCGGTGTGACGGCGGTTGTCGGTCCAAACGGCAGTGGAAAAAGCAATATTTCGGATGCGATCCGCTGGGTCCTGGGGGAGCAGTCCGCCAGGACGCTTCGCTGTGCCCGCATGGAGGGACTGATCTTCAACGGGACGCCGCACCGCAAGGCACAGGGCTTTGCGGAAGTGACCCTCACCATCGACAACAGCGACCGGGGGCTCAATTTCGACAGCGATGAGGTAGCGATCACCCGCCGCTACTACCGATCCGGCGAAAGCGAATACCAGCTGAACAAAGCTGCCGTCCGTCTGCGCGATATTATGGAGCTGTTCCTTGATACGGGGCTTGGCCGTGACGGCTACTCCATGATAGGGCAGGGCAAAATCGACAGCGTGGTGGCTGCCCGAAGCGAGGACCGGCGCGAAATTTTTGAAGAAGCTGCCGGAATCGCCCGGTTCCGTTACCGTAAAGAAGAATCGGAGAATCGTCTGGCGCGTGCGGAAGACAATCTTCTGCGTTTGCATGACATCGTTTCCGAATTGGAGGAGCGCGTAGGGCCTTTGAAGGAGCAGTCGGAAAAGGCACAGAAATTCCTTGCGCTGTCCAAGGAAAAACGCACGCTGGAAATCGGCCTGTGGCTCGATACGCTGGAGCGATCCGGCCGGATTCTGCGCGAGCACGAGGATAAACTGCTGGTCGCCCGCAGCCAGTATGAGGACGCGGAAAAGGCCATCGAGGCGATTGACGCGGAGATCGATCAGGTGTTCCGCGAGAGCACGGCCTGCACGGCAAAGGCCGACGAGCTGCGCCAGAAGGGTTCGTCTTTGGAAGAAGCGGCGGCGCGCAAGGACGGGGAAATCTCCGTTATAGAAAACGATATCCTGCACGCCAACGAGAATATGGCCCGTTTGGAGCGCGAGATGCAGGAAGCGGCGGAGTCCGGCCGCGGAACCGACGCGGAAATCGCGGAAAAGCGGGCGCAGATCGAGGAAAAGAACCAACAGGCCGAGCAGGTGCAGGAGGAGGAGCGCACATGTGTTGCCGCTCTGGATGAGCTGCGCCGCGGCATGGACGAGGTCAGCGGACGGATTGCCGATCTGTCCCGTGCCATTGCGGACCATACCACGGAATCCACCGAAGCGCGCGTCGCGGCGGGGACGGCGTCCTCCTCCGTGGAGGAGCTTCGCCTGCGCCGGGAATCCGCCGAGGCCAGCAGCCGGGAAAAGCAGGAGCGCCGCGCCGCGCTGGAGGCTGAGCAGAAGGATTATGCCCGGATGCTCGCGGAGACGCGCGAGCGGATTGACGCGCTGAAAAACGCGGTGCGGGGCCGTGAGATCCGTCTGGACAGCCGCCGCAAAAAAGCGGAGGAAGCCCGCAAGCAGAGCGAAGCGCTGCACCTCGACACACAGGAGCGCGAACGCCGCGCCCGCCTGCTGGAGGATCTGGAACGGAACATGGAGGGTTTTTCCCAGAGTGTCAAAACGGTGATGCGCGAGACGAAGCGCGGCACACTGGGAGGTATCCATGGCCCGGTGTCACGTTTGCTTGAGGTACCCCCGCGCTACGCCGTGGCGATTGAGACGGCCCTCGGCGCGGCCATGCAGAATATCGTGGTCAGCACGGAGCGCGACGCGAAGCTTGCCATCGGTCTGCTCAAGCAGCGCGACGCGGGCCGCGCCACCTTCCTTCCCATCTCAACGATCCGCGGTTCGCTGCTGCGGGAGCAGGGGCTGGAGGATTGCGCCGGCTTTGTCGGCATCGCCGGGACGCTGTGCGGCTGCAAGCCGGAGTATGAGGGGATCCTGCATTCCCTGCTCGGGCGGATTGCAATCGCGGAGGATCTCGACAGTGCCGTTGCTATTGCCAAGCGCTATTCCTACCGCTTTCGTGTCGTCACGCTCGACGGCCAGGTTGTCAACGCGGGCGGTTCGCTGACCGGCGGTTCGCTGGCGCGCAATTCCGGTCTGATCAGCCGAAAAGCGGAGATTGAACGGTTCCGCGCCGAGGCGGCGGAGTTGGCGGCCCAAATGGAACAGGCGCAGGCACAGTGGAAAGCGCTTCAGGAGGAGGCCTCCCACGAGGAAGCGGAACTGACCGCCAGCCGTGCGGAGCTCGCCACTGCGCAGGAGGACGCCGTCCGCTTTGAGACGGCGGAGAAGAGCGCTGCCGCTTCGCTGGAAGCGCTGGCACGTGATGAAGAAGCCCTTCGCAGGGAGGATGAGGAATCCGCCCGCCGTCTGGAGGAGCTCGAACGTGTCCGTCAGGAGGCGGAAGAGCGGGCCGCGCGGGCCGCGGAACAGATCGCCGCGCTGCAGGAGCAGCTCAACGCCATTCGCGCCAGCCGTGACGAGGCGACCAGCCGCTCCGATGAGCTGACAGCCCGCTTGCAGGAGCACCGTCTCCGCTTGCTTGAAATGCGCAAGGACGTGTCCGCTCTCGAAGCGGTTATTGAGGAGCTGGAGCGCCGCCGCGCCGGTCATGAGGACCGTGTGGAAAGCCTCCGCCAGGAGCGGCAGTCCGTGGAGGATTCCCTGGCTGGGATCCGGGAGCGGATGGATGCGGCCCGAGTGGAAGCGGAGCAGCTCCGCACGGAAGCGAAGCAGGCTGCGGCAGGTGTGGAAAACGTAAACCGGAAGCGCATGGAGCTGGAACAGCAGACCACTGAGCTGCGGATCCGGGAGCGGGAAAAATCGGCCGAGCGGGAGACGATAGGCCATGAAGTGGCCCGTCTTGAGGAGCGCCGGGGGAACCTGCAAAAGGAATACGATGAGATTACCGCCCGTTTGTGGGAGGAATATGAGCTTACACGCCGGGAAGCGGAGGAAGCATACCATAAACCGGAGGATCCCCAGCAGTCACGCCGCCGTCTGAATGAAATCAAGACGGGGATCAAGAATCTCGGAGCCGTCAATGTGGCGGCCATTGAGGAATATAAGGAAGTCAGCGAGCGCTATACGTTTTTGACCTCTCAGATGGCGGACGTGGAGCAGAGCCGCGACAGCCTGCGCCGCCTGATCACAGAACTGACCAAGCAGATGAAGGATCTGTTTTTGGAGCGTTTTGCTGAGATTTCGCGCCATTTTACGGAGGTGTTCCGCGAGCTGTTCGGCGGAGGAACGGCGGAGCTGTCCCTGAGCGATCCTGAGGACGTGCTGGGGTGCGGCATTGACATTGCCGTGCAGCCGCCGGGCAAGATTGTCAACAATCTGGAAAGCTTGTCGGGCGGGGAAAAGGCGCTGGTGGCCATTGCGCTCTATTTTGCCATCATGAAGGTCAATCCGCCTCCGTTCTGTGTGCTGGACGAGATCGAAGCCGCGCTTGACGACGTCAATGTAACGCGCTTTGCCGCCTATCTGCGGCGCATGAACCGGCGCACGCAGTTCATCGCTATCACGCACCGACGCGGCACCATGGAGGAGGCCGATATTTTGTACGGTGTGACCATGCAGGATGAGGGCGTGTCCAAGCTTTTGAAAATGTCCGCCGCGGAGATTGAGCAGCATCTGCTGGCTCAGAAAAATGCGTGATGCACGCGCCGTCTGCGGCGTGTGCAAAGCCGGAAACCAGCCTTGACGGAGCGGCGGTTCGGCTGTACAATAAAAACAAAGCTGTGCCGTCCGTTTTGGTACAGCGCGATTCTTCCGACAGGGGAGGCTTTTATGGGACTTTTTGCAAAGATTAAGGAAGGGCTGAAAAAGACAAGAGAAAACGTCAGCACCTCCATCGAAAAAATGCTGCATTCCTTCCAGAAGATTGACGACGAGCTGTTTGAAGAGCTGGAAGAGCTGCTGGTGCTCGGGGATGTCGGTGTGCCGACGGCGGAGCGCATTTGTGAGGAATGCCGCCGTCAGGTCAAGGAGCGCAAGATCAGCGATCCGGAAGAAATTTATGGCTTGATTCAGGAAATTACCGCCGATATGATGCGCGGCGGCGAAGCGCTGGACGTTTCCACGAAGCCCTCGGTGGTGCTTGTGATCGGCGTCAACGGCGTGGGAAAAACAACGACCATCGGCAAGCTGGCTTATCGCCTGAAGGGTGAGGGCAAGCGTGTGATTCTGGCTGCGGCCGATACCTTCCGTGCGGCGGCGATTGAGCAGCTGGAGGTTTGGGCGGAGCGCAGCGGGTGCGATTTGATCCGGCAGGGAGAAGGCAGCGATCCGGCCAGCGTGGTTTTTGACGCGATCTCGGCGGCAAAGGCGCGCGGTGCGGATGTGGTGATCTGCGATACGGCGGGCCGTCTGCATAACAAGAAAAATCTGATGGCTGAGCTGGAAAAGATCAACCGGATCATTGACCGTGAGCTGCCGGGCGCGGCAAAGGAAGTGCTGCTGGTGCTCGACGCGGCCACGGGCCAAAATGCTGTCAACCAAGCGCGCGAGTTCCAGAATGCAGCCCACATCACGGGCATTGTCCTGACCAAGCTGGACGGCACGCCGAAAGGCGGCGTTGTCATCGCCATTCGGGAGGATTTGAAGATCCCGGTGAAGTTTATCGGCGTGGGCGAGCAGCTCGACGATTTGCAGCCGTTTGACGCGGACGAGTTTGCGAAGGCGCTGTTTGAGCACTAAGGGGGGTTGAAAAATCATAATCACCGTCTTTTTCCCCAACAGCGGCTGCTTTCTGCGTCAAAAATGCTCGGAATCCGAAAAGGATTCCTGTGCTTTTTTCCTGGAAATCCCCTCGCTCTGGGAAAAAATCCGGCATTTTCTCTATTTTCAAACAACCCCTAAAGGAGAGAGCTTTTTGGAAAAATTTATCATGGCGACCCATAACCGCCACAAGGTGACGGAATTGCAGCGCATTCTTGCGCCGCTTGGGATCGAGGTAGCCACCGCCGATCTGCCGGAGGTGGAGGAAACAGGAAAAACCTTTGAGGAGAACGCGGAGCTGAAAGCGCGGTCGGCCTGTCAGGCGACCGGGCTTCCCAGTGTGGCGGACGATTCCGGAATTGCTGTCGATGCTCTGAATGGTGCGCCGGGCGTTTACTCCGCCCGCTATGCCGGGCCGGACGCGACCGACGAGGACCGCAACCGCAAGCTGCTGGACGAGCTGCGCGACGTGCCGGACGAGGAACGGACAGCGCGCTTTGTCAGCGCCGTCTGCTGTGCCTTCCCGGACGGGGAAACCATCACGGTGACAGGCGTGTGCGAGGGCCGCGTGGCTCATGCGCCGCGCGGGACGGATGGATTTGGTTATGATCCCGTTTTCCTGGTGGGAAAAAAGACATATGCGGAGCTGACACCTTCGGAGAAGGATGCCGTCAGCCACCGTGGCAAGGCGCTGCGCCTTTTGGCGGAACGCCTGCGGGAAAGAAATCCAAAGGACTAACAAAGGACTGACACAGAAAGAGGTGATCCCATGCTTACCAGCAAACAACGTGCGTATCTGCGTTCTCTGGCCGTGGATCTCGACACCATCCTGATGGTAGGGAAATCCGGCATGAGTCCGGAGCTGACCAAGCAGGCTGACGATGCTCTGGAAGCCCGCGAACTGATCAAGGGCAAGGTGCTGACAGAAACCAGCCCTCTTTCGCCGCGCGAGGCCGCGGAAGAGCTGGCGCAGGCGACTTCTTCCGAGGTTGTCCAGGTGATAGGGTCGAAATTTGTCTTGTTCCGCCAGAAGGCGAAGGAATCCAAATACCAGCTGCCGAGGGCGCCGCGGGGAGTGTGAGAGCTGTGACAAAGATGAGGCTGGGTGTTTTCGGCGGTACCTTCAATCCGATCCATTTCGGCCATCTGCACATTGCACAGGAGTTTGCCCGAATGCTCGGGCTGTCTCAGGTCCTGTTCGTTCCGACTGCCATGCCGCCTCACAAACAGGCAGAGGATTTGGCTCCGGCGGCAGATCGCTTTGAGCTTTGCCGCATGGCCGTGCGGGATCATCCATTCTGCCGTGTCAACGATACAGAAATCCGGCGCGGTGGGAAAAGTTATACGGTGGATACCCTGCGTATCCTGACAGAGCAGTATCCGGATACCAGACTTTTTCTGCTGATGGGAGAGGATATGTTCCTGACGCTGCAAAACTGGCGCGAGCCGGAGAAAATCTGGCAGATGGCGGATATCTGTGCCGCGCCGCGCAGTGCGGAGCCAGGGGACGAGCTGTATCTGCATCAGGAATATCTCGAGACGCTTGGCGTGCGGGTGCACATCTGTCCCATCACCTTTTTGTCGGTTTCCTCCACAATGGTGCGCGAAAAAGCCGCAAGAGGAGAGAGTCTTGCGGGTCTTGTTCCGCCGCCGGTGGAGCGGTATATCAAAGAGCACGGTTTGTACCGGCGTGCCTGAAATTTCAAAAATCCGAAAGGGGGCTTTTCCGTGACAGCACAGGAGGCAAAAAATTTGATCCGTCCGATGCTTGCGGATAAGCGGTACCATCATTCTCTCTGTGTGGCGAAGGAGGCTGTGCGTCTGGCAAAGCGTTTCGGCGAGGATCCGGAGAAGGCAGAGCTGGCCGGGCTTCTTCACGATATCACGAAAGAGCTTCCCACGGAGAAGCAATTGAAAATGATGGAGTCGTTTGGTATAATACTAACGGATGTTGAGCGCCGCAGCCGGAAGGTTTGGCATGCGATGCTCGGCGCCGTTTATCTGGAACGCGAATGCGGCGTAACCGACCCGGAAATCCTTGGTGCGGTGCGTTGGCATACGACGGGAAAGGCCGGGATGACGCTTCTGGAAAAAATCATTTTCACGGCGGATTTTGTCTCGGAGGACAGGGATTATAAAGGAGTGGAGAAGCTGCGCCGTCTCGCGGAGAAAAATCTTGAGGACGCGATGCGGGAAGGAACCTCCTTCACACTCGCGGAGCTGGCGTCTCATTGTGAGCTGATCCATCCGGATACCCTGACCCTTTACAACAGCCTTCTGCTGGAGCGGGAGGCCGCCGGAAAAACCGGTAAAGAATAACAATGCAGGGGAGAGAGGTTATGCAGCCGAAAGAACTGGCGATTGCCGCTGTACAGATTCTGGATAAAAAGAAAGCGGACAATGTCCGTCTGATTGATATTTCGCAGATTTCCACGCTGGGGGATTACTTTGTGCTGGCCACCGGTACAAGCGCCACACATGTCAAATCTCTGGCGG